>OHUY01000217.1_pt1 | contig 25308 bp, 40 predicted proteins | sample 1579301 | NCBI WGS metagenome assembly OHUY01 (sample SAMEA3882520, study PRJEB24775) | human gut metagenome | biome: human-associated habitat; feature: intestine environment; material: feces | place: Netherlands | collected 2009/2010
TTGTTTCACACAGTGACTTAAAAAATATCGAGAGGTAAAATTTTTAAGTCACTGTGTGAAACAACCAACTACAGGGCGGTGGAGAAAAACAATTCTCTTTTTTGGTTTTTGATACCCCGAACACACTATACCATACTAAACCGGTAGGAATTATATACAATAAAATATCTCAATAAAACAGTATAAAAAATAAGGGTGTAACTTCATTTACTACACCCTTTTATTATGTCTTTTTGTATTCTGTTTGTTATGCTTCATTCAAAATATATTCAACTGCTTTTTCTGCTTTGCTGCTTGCCGATACAATAAACTTGTTATCATTTCTTAAAACTCTCAACCAACTTTGTATATATGCGGTTGAATTTCTGAAGCTTTTCTTTGTTTCAATTCCTATTATGTTCATCAAGTTAGCACTGCCAATTTCTGCCACTAGTTCCTCTTTGCTGTATTCCTCAGAGCCAAAAGCCACAAGTTTATTTTTTCTTTCTTCTGCTCTGTTGCATCTGCTTTCTTTCATTGTGCTATGCACTGATTCGTGAAAAGCTGTACTATAATATTCTTCTGACTGTTTGAACTGTTCAAATAATGGTAACTGTATCATGTCACGCATAGGACTATAAAAAGCCTTATTCCCTTTTATATGTTCAACTGTTATATGTTCCCTGCTCCAATAGTCTGTTAAAATCTTTTCAGCCTTTTCTATTGGCTCTATGTCGTGAAGTTCTTCTTTCTTCAATGGTTCTACTCCGTCAACTTGTGAGATATGAAACACATTTATATATTTTAATAGTGGTATATTTTTAACTGTCTTTGTTCCATCTTCTTGTATTTCTTCAATAGGGTATATCTTCCAAAATACAATTATTTCTGATTTTTCACCCTTGCGGATGTGACCGCCTAACTCTTGCCATTGTTTAAAGGTTGCGTATTCGCCTTTATGTTTTAATAACATTTGATTAAGTATTGAATAACTCTTTTTGCTTACTCTGTTATATGCTCCATCTCTTACACCAGTCCTAATTGTTCTATTATCCTATCTGTTACCATTTCATATACATTTTTACTCATATGAAAACCTCCTTTAAAAAATTGATAATGTTTTGTTGTTGATATAAATATACACCTTTATTCGTGCAATTGTCAACACGAATATTCGTGTACTTTTGCACAAAATTCATTAGATACTTTTGTACACTTTTTTAGGTGTATTCACGAAAAAAGGTGTTGACAGTACACGAATATAGGTGTATAGTGTAGTCAAGGTCAAGGACAACAGACCTACAACAACAAAATAATTTCATCATTAAGGAGGTAGTCATTATGTGTATGACAAAGAAAGAACTCGAAGAAAAGATTGAGGAAGTAAGAAAGTATAAGAGTATGGCAGAAGAAGCAAGCAACATTCAGAAAGCCTTGGAGCAGGAAATAATCTCATATATGAATGAGAACAACTTAACAGAAGAATTTACTGATTCAGCAAAAATCACTTATAAGGAACAGACAAGAGCAACACTTGACAAGAAAAGACTTGAGGAAGATTTAGGCGACTTATCAGAATATGAAAAGGTTACAAGCTACAAAGTTTTAAGAATCAAGTAACAAGCAGTTAGTAATCAGCAGGGCAAAGGGTGGAAAAATCCACCCGATACCCTAAAGAATAGGAGTGATTAACAATGAAAAAATATATAACCTATGAAGAGCCATTGCAAGGAAGAGTTTTCACAGAAAAACAGATGTATGAAGTATATAGAGATATGGCAGACAAAACAGAATATCCAGGCTTTGAATGTTGGTTTACAGATATGTTAAAAAGCGGAGTATTTGAGGAGGTGCAGGCATGAAAACACAGACAATTCAATTTGCAACAGTTACCAAAAACGGAGTAGTCCAGAAAGTCGGCAGAAGTACCATAGTACAGCCCAAAACCAATTTTAAAGGTGGATCTATCAAGTGGTATGAGGATAAGAAGAAAGCGGACAAGTAATATATAAGGCGGTGACGGTTAAGCCGTGGGAGGTTCAGTCCTCCGCTTGCCTATCGGCAGTAATGCCATAAATACACATAGAAAGAAGGTGAGACAATGACAAGTACAGATTTAACAGTATTGCAGCCATATTGTGAAAATGATATGCGACTACTCAAAAGAATATCAAAATCAATCTTCTTGAGGTTAGGAGAGCCATTGACAGAAGCAGACTATGACGATTTTTACAGTATCGCAAATATGACATTATGGCAGGCTTATAACTCTTATGATATTAGCAAGGGTGCAAGTTTCAATACACATCTTTGTAATTGCTTAAAGAAAAAATTTAAGACAGAGATACGAGACAGACACAGAGCAAAAAGAGTTATCAATCAGTTTACAACCTCATTAGATGCAACTAATGACAGCGAGGAAGAATGTAGCATACTGGATTTTATACCATCCGATTTTGATACATTCGAGGAAGTAGCCCAAAACAACAACGAACAATTTCAAGACAAGGTACAACAGTACATTTCAAAACTTTCTAATCAGCAGGTTAATATATTAAATCTTCTGATAGATGGGTACGAGCCTAAAGACATACGGCAGATTTTAGAAATTTCATCAACTGAATATGCCGAAAATATGAAGATTATGAGAAGTTTTGAAAATGTAAAGATTTTATTTTAGGAGGTAATCACTATGAAGAATATTAGAAAGCAGACATTTACATTAGAGCAGTATTTAAAGGATATGAAAGCAGAGAAAATCAGAACGGATCAAGAGTGCCAGCGTTTAAGTGGACAATGGAATCCGAATATGGTTAATGAACTGATATCGTCAGTTCTCACAGATGATTATATCCCACCTATTATTTTAGGCGAGGAAACAACATCAAACGGAATTACAAGACAGTGGATAATTGACGGATTGCAGAGAAGTAGCACATTATCATTATTCAGATACGGAAATACAAGAATTACAAAGAATCTTGATGAATATATGGTTACTTATCAGAGGAAGGCAACAGACGAAAATGGAAATATAAAGCGAGACGAGCAGGGCGAAATTGTATGGGAGAATGTAGATTTTGACATTCGTAACAAGACATATGAGCAGTTACCAGAAGAATTAAAAGAGATTTTCAACGGTTATCAGATGGAGGTTGTAATTCATCAGAATTGCGACACAACGGAAATTTCAAAGCTGGTACGCAAATTAAATAATTGTAAGCCAATGAACCAGGCACAGCGAGCTTTTACTTATATAGATGCTTTTGCAAGGGAGATAAGAGAAATTGCAGACAACAGATTTTTCAAGGATATGTACTCTTGCAACAACAAAGACAGAATAAACGGAACTTTTGAAAGAGCCATCGGAGATATGGTTATCTTATCTGAATATCCTAATCAGTACAGAAAAGATACAAAGATAGGCTTCAAGTGGTTAAATGAAAATGCAACCATTCTTGATTTTGAAAATCTTGATGATTTACTCACAAGGTTAGTAGAATCAACGGAAATCACAAGCGAGATAAGGGAACTGTTTAACAGAAAGAGTGCATATATCTTTGTGGCAGCATTCAAGGCATTTACAAAGTTAGGAAGGGAAGATAAAGAGTTTGGGGAGTTCCTGCATTGGTTAATTGCAGAAGGTAAAAATACAGAAATCAACGGAAAGACATGGGTTGAATTAGATGTAGACCGTTCTACAAGGGATAGCAATGTAGTACACGGAAAACTTGATTATCTTACAGCACTTATCAATCAGTATTTCACAGAGGTTAAGAAAGTAGCATAAGGCAAAAGGGGAGGGCAAACCTCCCCGATATAAGAGAAATTGAGGTAAAGCATATGAATACAGTATCAGATATTTTGATGGATATAGACAGAGGTTGCCTTGCTAATAATATGATTGAGAATTGCTTCACATACAGAATAGTATATTTTGTCAATGAGGGAAACAACGGAAAGAAATATTATCTTGACAGTTCATACAGAGATTTACGGAAATCATTAGAAAGTATTATCAGAGGGAATTTAACCTTGACAAATAATGTTGTTATAGCAGAGACAACAGTATTAAAAAGAGGGAAATGTACTTGCTTACAGAGTAGGTCATATTCATTCAGTTTGGAAGAGTATTTCAAACGGATCAAGGGAGAATGTAACAGTAACAGAAGCAATCAGTATTGTAGATATGCAGGATAAACGGAAGGCAGGATATACATATATGTTTAATTTTAGAATTATCACAACGACAGACGGAAACCAGATCATAGATAGAAACTTAAAAACACCATATAACGCACTGACACCAACGCAGATGTTGGAATATACGGAAATGGATAACAGCCTTGCTTTTATGGACAGAATGGAACGCAAAGCAAGAGAGAAAGCGGAGCATATGAGGAGAGTTGCAAGGAATCCATTTTACAAATTAGCTTGTGTGATAGGTTTGATGTAAAAGGGAACTATAATGGATGGGGCAGCTTGAAATATAGCTGTCCTCAATGGAAAAGAGGTTGATTATATGGCTTATGTACTTACAAATGGAAATTATTACATAACAGTTACAGACACAGGAAAGACAACAAAAACGAATAATATAGATGAAGCAAAGTTATTTGCAACTATTGGTAAAGCACAAGAGAAAATCAAGAAGGCACCAGCAAAAACGAAAAATTATTATATTGAGGATATAGATACAAATGTAAAAATACAATGTAATAAAGACGGAAAAATCAAGCGAAAAAGATATTCTGATAATGTAAAGAAATTGCTTTATATGAATGCAGATGGAAAATGTGCTTTATGTGGTAGAAAGTTGTTATTTGAAGATATAACGATTGACCATAAAATTCCTTTAGCTTGTGGCGGGGCTGATTCTGTAGAAAATTTACAAATTTGTTGTCTGGAAGATAACCAGTTCAAAGGTTCAATAATGCCTGATGATTTTATGGAACGGATAACAAGAATTTTTCTATATCAGATGGATAAGAAAGAAGACAAGCGGTTATTATGGAAGATTGTGCATAGAATATTAAATAAGATGATATAAGCGAAAAATCAGCATTAGAAGAAGTTGCTACACCTCAACTAATGCTGATTGAAAATTAGGGAAAGGAGTGTTATAATATACACGAAAGATAATGTATATTATTTGAACGGAGAATGTTAATGATAAATTATAATAAATTGATGAAGAAGTTGGATGATAAAGGTATAACAACTTATGTTATAAGGCAAAAAGGATTAATGCCACAAAGTACATTGACAAAAATTAAAATGTGTAGTGGTGATTCAATGAAAGAAATAGAACAAAAAATAAAAGAGTACAACGAAAAGCCAGATAATGTAGAAAAGGGAAGAATATTCTCCGGTGGTGATGTATCAACAAAAACCATTGAGGATATATGCCAGCTTTTACAATGCCAGCCACAGGACATAATTGATTGGGAAGTAGAGTTAAACCCAGAGTTATCTTATGAAAATCGCTACAAAAATGCAAAATAATAGCATATAAAGAAACGACGATTTCATCCGAAAATTTAAAGGAGGTATGACCTATGTTAGCAGCAGTAAAGGGAATTGTACAAGGTAATACAGTTGTTATTGAAGATGAAGATATTAGAGATTATGACGGAGCAGAAGTTATTGTTACTCTGTTAAATTATCCACAGAGAAAACAAAAGAAAGCACCTGTTGACTGGGATAGTTTTGTTATTCCAAGTGAAAGAGGACAGCATGTAGATGAATATATGAAGGAGATGCGTGAGAATGACAGATTATAAAAAGGCATTTGTTGATACTGCACCATTCATATACTTCATTGAAAAGAATGAAAATAACCCACAGTATTATGACAAGGTAAAGAAATTTTTCAGTAATGGATATGAGGCAGATAAAAAGTTTGTAACTTCTGTAATTACAATGGAAGAATATTTTGTATTTCCATACAGAAACAAACTGTATTCTTTTATTGATATGTTTAACAGGCTTGTTGAAACTACTGATATGGAGATTGTAGAAGTAAATCAAGAGATTGCTAAAAAGGCAGCTCAAATCAGAGCAGAATATAAAGGTTTTAAGGCAATGGATTCAATCCAATTAGCAGTTGCGTGTCTTAAAAAGTGTGATTTATTCTTGACAAATGATAAGCAATTAAGACAATTTAAGGAAATAAAGTGTGTTACAGTTGATGAACTGGAATAATAAACAAAGCACCAACGGAAAGAAAATCTTTCTGAAGGTGCTTATTTTAATCCTGTTGCTTATTGCGAATCTTATCAACAGTCTTTTCTAATTCTATTGTCTGCCAGCGTTTGCGGATGATCTGACTTTGTAATTTTGATAATCTTTTATTGGTGTAATGTTCCATCCAATTCATAAGGAAAGATGGTATATGCTTTTCGAGTATCTTTTGAATGATAGCGAAAATCAAATCTTCTAAGTGATTATAAATTTTATGTAACAAATCTTTGAAGCGGTTCGGCTTCTGAATCTCAATGTAAATGTAAACCAACTCCTTCCAACTATATTATATAGGAAGAAAAACAATGCTACAAGCGAAAATGGAAACTGTCTATAAAGGTGTCATTTTACGGAGAATACTTATTATGTAAGGAAATGTATTTGTAAAGGTGTCAATTCTATTTACAGATATATCCGAAAAGTGACAAGTGTTTTACGAACAGAAAGGACAGTAATATGAAAAATGAAGTATGGGGATATGCAAGAGTTTCTACAAAAGAACAGAATCTTGCACGACAAATTGAACAGTTAAAAGAGTTTGGAATATCTGAGAGAAATATTAAGTGTGACAAAATAAGCGGAAAGACATTTAATCGAATGGAATATAACGCATTAGTTGGAACAGAAACAACAGCACCAACTTTAAGAGAGGGAGATTTGCTTGTTATTGTCAGTCTTGATAGGTTAGGTAGAAACTATACGGAAATCAAGGAACAATGGAATTATATTATCAATGTTATTGGAGCAGATATTGTTGTGTTGGATATGCCATTACTCGACACAAGGCAATCTGGTGACAATCTTGATAAAAGATTTATTGCTGACCTGGTATTACAGATTTTGTCTTATGTGGCACAAAAGGAACTTGAAAATACAAGACGTAGGCAAAGACAGGGAATGGATGTTATGCCGGTTATAAATGGAAAGAAAACCTCATTAAAGACAGGTAGACCGACAGGCAGACCTAACGCAGAATTTCCCGAAAATTGGAAAGAATATTATGATAAATGGAGATTAGGAGAAATGACAGCTACTAAATGTATGGAAATCCTCAATTTAAAGAGATCAACATTTTACAAACTGGTTAAGGTCTATGAAGGCAAAATCCATAAAAATGGGGAGAATTGATATATACAAAGAAATATCAATCGGAGGTGAAAATGATGAACAAACAATATGAAGTCAATGCTTTTTGTACGGGTATGATTGTAGGAATCAATCTATATCAACAAAAAGTTATTACAGCACAGAAAAATAACGAAGCTATTAGAATTGATGGAGAATTATATTATGTGCAAAGTGCAAAGGAAAGATTACAAGATATGATTGATAAGGTATGCAAATAGAAAGAGAGGTCACAGCCGATGGCAACAGATAGACAGACACCATGCTTATATTATGTTTGTGCAGGATTATGTACTAAAGGCAGAAAAGCGAATCACGCTCATTACTGCCAGCATTGTAACAAATATAAACCAAGGGCAAGGGTAAGATATAAAAATCAGAAAAAGGAAAAGTTAGAGAAAATCAGGAAGAACGAGAGGTATTAGAATGAAGAAAAAATTGAAATTTTTTACATATGGATTCTATATAGTAGCAGTCTTGTGGGCGTGCGGTTTGGTCGCATCTATGATTGCGGAAAATGTAACAATGAAAATCCTTTTGATTCTCATACCATTAGCAATATATTGGTTTTTCATAATAGGTAAAAGTATCATTGAGGATAATATTAAGAGAGGAAGGTATTAAGATTATGGAACAACCAAAGTACAGATTTGAAGATTTACATTTACAGAGTGATAAAAACTACACAGATATAAATGATACGATAGTGGGATTTTTATTTGACAGAGATATTATTGTACCTTTTGATATTCAGAGAAAATTAGATGATATAATCAACAATATGTTGGGTGAACATTTTGCGGAAACACGGCAGGTATTATATCCATATGATTTTGAGGTATCAATCAGCATGGAGATGGACACACGAACAAATAAAGTAATTATTAGTACATATATTGTCAATGCTGACGATTTAAACTTACATACAGAAATCGACACAGATACATTACATGATTATGGAAGGACAAAGAAGTATTTCTTTAATGAATTAGGTTGCATTGTATTAAATAGAATCGGACAGTTACAAAAGGCAGCCAATGTAAAAGGCTGGTTAGCATCATAACATTATAATAAGGAAGAAAGAGGTTATATTATGATAGATACAAATATTGAATCATTAGCAATCAAAGCGGAAATCAAGCAGAAACTTAGGGAAGAAATGGGGAATAATATATCAGAAGATGATATGATATTCCTTCTAAAAACATTTGATGATGTATCAAGCCGATACAGATTTTCAAGAAAAAGCAGATAGAAAAAATCGGCAAGGTATGTTATACTCATTAGGTATTAAGGGCGTGATGAACCCTTGATATACATTTTTTAATCATAGGATTACCTATAGATTGAAATTGTTTTGTTGTCGAAAAGTCATGGCTGTAACAGGTCATGGCTTTTCTATTAAAAAACTTGACAATAATGCATATAATATGATATTTGTTATATTAAATCACTTTAATTCATATGTAATTGATTGAAGTTAAGACTAACTATTTTACGAAAGATGAAATTTCCTGATGGAATATTGAAACGCTGGTCAGTAAAATGGATAGTCTTTTTTATTTTTGAACGGAGGTATTTGTTATGTATGATTTTGGAAATATTCTTGTGTTAAAAGATGGTCGCACAGTGGTTGTTTATATGGTTCAAGGTGATAAATATTTGGTTACTGATTGCGATAATCAAGAAATATCATTTTATGTTGAGAAAAATGACGTGATTATGCAAATACTATAACGATGATTAATAGTTTGTTATTATGTGTTTCTTTCTATATAAAAGAAGCAGAAATTTAAAGTAAAGGTGGTTTATATATGGAAGAAAAAAGCAATATTACTAAGTTGACACAGAAGGATTACCAGAAGAAGTATGATGAGAAGACACAATCAGTTACAATAAAGTACACACCTGCTGATATGTCAGATTATGATAGAATGATGGAGTATCTTGAAAAAAATGGAAAATCAAGAAGCTCATTCATAAAGAAATTAATAAACGATTTTTTTGAAAATCAGATATATTACAAATATGAAAAGAAAGTAGCGGAATATTATAGTTCTAGGAATGTTGATGAAGAATATATTGAAAAATTAAAAAGATTGATTGGAAATGCAAAATATAATATAGTTATGGATGTTGTCAGTAATAATATCCAAGATGAATTGGAAAGTGTTTTTGAGGAACATGGAGCAATCTTTGAGAAATGGATAGATCAATTAGAAGATGATATTAAATGTGGAAATGTACATATAAATATTCCTGATGAAGAGTTTAAACGTATGATAGATAAACATTTGTGTGATTCAGTAGGAACAATTTGTTACAATTAAAATTCCATATCACATTTTCTCGATTTTGTCAAGCTCACCAAAACTGAATATAGGTGTTACATAGTTTTGAAATGAACCACTATATATAGAACGTTAAGTTTATATGTAGTGGTTTTTCTTTTGCGAAAATTGAAACAACACAAAAATGCAAAAAATAAGTGGAGAATATTATATATGAAAGGGTTGATTGCAAAACACTTCATAAAAATTTTTCTCATTCTATGGAAATTTGATAAGAGAATGTTTTGACAAAAAAATTTTTGATGGTGTGGAAATTTTGCAAAAAACAATTTTCAAAAGGCGAATAAGTATATGGATGGCAGAAATGCCAATATATTTTTTGGCATTCAATGACGAGAGACAAGGAGGTGTGGAAAGTAATGACAAAGTTTGATTATGAAATCCTAATGTTACTGGATGAGCAAAATGTGGACAATCCACTAAACGCTATTAATATCTCACAGATATTGGAAGATATTTCAGTAGAAAAAAGGAAATCGTATAGCACAGCTTATAGGCATTTGCAGGAAATGACCAAACAAGGATATGTCCAATGTGGTCTTGTAGATGGATTGGCAAGCACATATTTTATTAGCGAATTTGGTAGAGCGTATTGTAAAGCATAGAGTTAAGGAGATTATTTTATTATGGAAGAAAAGAAGAATGAAAAAGAGTTACAGAAAAAATATGCAAAGAATAAAAGCAAATATTATAATCCGACAGTTGGTGAATTTGGATTTTGCTGTGAAGCTGAAAAGGTGGCTATTATCTATAATTACATAAGACAATCAAAATGGGGAAATTATGACCTGTTTGAAAAGAATTTTACAATGCATTATCCATATGAAGCAAGTCTTCTTACAGATGAAAAAATGCATGAACTTTTTGAAAAATATAACGATGTGGATACTATTCAAAAAATTAGAAAAGAAAGAATGGATAGGATACATTCCGAATTACCCAAAGAAGTGATCGAAGTGTTAAAAACATATAGGCTTAGAGTTGTTAGAGCAGATGGAAGAGGTACAAGCCATCAAGTTATAAAGTGTAGAAGAAAGAAAAGTTATGATAAAGGAAGATTATCTGGTTATCAGCTTGTGAAATTGAATTGTGGAACTGTTATAGCTGGAAAAAAATTTGAATTGTATGAATCTGATGTAATGGACTTTATTAGTAAGCTGCAAAGTGGAGAAATTAAAATCAAATAATTTGAGGAGGAGAAACAGTCATCATGGCATATGGAAAGATTTATATAAATAATTTGAGCAAAAAAGTAACAGCTTTATTTAATGAGCTGATAGATGCCAATAAGTTAAATGAGAAAGAGTTTATCAGATCTTTCAAAGAAAAATATCCTAAAGATTATGATTTGCTGGTCTATGAATGGGAATTTAAGGTACACGCATTTAAGAAGAATAAAAAAGGACATCCTGTACCTCATCCAATTAGACCAGACAGGATATTGAGTAATATGTATCATAACTATTATTACAAGTTGATAAAGAAACCTAAGATACAGAAAGCCAAGGAGAATTATGTTAAGAGGCTGAAATGTGAAATGGGTAAGATTGGTTACAAAATCAAAGAGAGTCCATTAAATAAATGGAGATTTTCAGTAATTGATAAGAACGATAACAGGGATATTGCAACAGACCTTCAGTATCAAGAACTGAAAAAGGTTTGTAATCAGCTTATGAATAACAAAAAGAAGGGAGGTGCGAAGTAGTGAGTTTATCTATTAACAGGCTTGATGTAAATATAATGAAGATTCTTGCACAGGAAAAATGCTTTGATGAATTGTGTGGTATGACAATCAACGAGATCAACACATTTTATGGTGAGGATGATTTACTTACTACAAGGCACAATCTGGTAATGCGTGTAAGAACATTAGTAAAAGATGGATATATGGAGAAAGGTATTAAAGACCATTTAGAATTTACCTATTTTATCACAGAAAAAGGATTAACAACAATCAAGTGGAACGGAGGAAAAGACAATGAGTAATAGAGGTTTAGTGAATGATGTAGCAATAGTTGGTGTAGGCGGTGCAGGAACAAATATAGCATTCTGCCTTGAAAAGTTAGGTTATACAACAATTCATATCAATTCAAGTACACAAGATGAATCAGCTATTAAAGGTGCAAAGAATATCAGACATTTAAAAGGATTTAATGGGTGTGCTGGTAATCGTGCATTAGCAGAAAAGGCACTTGCTGAAAATATGGATATTGTAGATGAAATCTCTGCCCTTGAAGAATCTATTGTATATGTGATTTTTTCAAGTGCAGGCGGTACGGGGAGTGGGGTATCTACAGCCTTGATTGATATGTTGGTTGAGGAAACGGACAAGACTATTTGTGCAATCGTGGTACTTCCAGATAAGGACGAGGACTTTGATTTTCACGTAAACAGTTATAAGTGCTGCCAGGAATTACTTGAAATTGAAAATATGGGTTCTGTTATGTTCCTTGACAATAATAGTGGCAACAAGCAGACAATCAATAGTATCTGTACCACAATGCTTAATACATTTCTTTCAAATAATTCTGTATCAGAATTAGGAAATGTAGATGAACAGGAAAAGAGGACAATTTTAAGCACACATGGAAGTATGGTGTTATCTGTATTAGGAAATGAGAAAGCAAGTGCAGAAAAGGTTATTGAAATGCTTACAACGAACAATATCTTTGCACCAATACAGAAAGATGGAAAGTGTGAGTATATCGGTATCATCAATTCTGCTAAGAAGATTAACAAGGACGATATTATTAAGATTGTTGGTATTCCAAGGCGAACATTTGAAGGCTATGGAAGTGACAAAACTATTACTGCTATATCTGGTTTATCATTCCCATTTGACCATCTTAGCAGTATTAAGGAGATTGCAAAGCAGAAACATGATGAAAGAATCAACGCTGCGAAAGCAATTAAATCTAATGAGTTAGAAGATTTGGATTTTTCAGATGATATTGTGGTTGAAAAAGAGGAAAAACAGAAGCCTAAGAAGTTATCAAGACGAGATAAGTTGAAAATGCTTAGTAATTAAAAATACAGATAGATAACAGAGAATGTATATATAGGCAATAGATAGATACTATTTGCATAACAGAAAAATACAGAAGTGAGGTAAATAACATGGAAAAATCAAAAGTAATTCAGTTTGAGAGAAACGAAAAGAACAATGGTAAGGAACAGGCAAGACAGATATTAAAGAATGGCATTCTTGACATGAGCATTGAAAGACTTATCCAGATGGTAAATTTTGGACTATGCGGAAATGTAGAAGTTATGACTGGTCTTTGTGGAACAAGCAACTATTTTAACCACATGGAATATGTCAAAGCAGAGAATGAGGAAGAGTGCGATATTTTATCTCTACTGTATGCAGATGGAGAAAATATTATTGCATCCACAACATTAAGTACAGAGGAAATAGAAGATATTGATGGTTGTGTCAATGCAGATAATCCAGATAATGTGCTTGATATTAACATTACAATGGCAGATGGAACACAGGTAACAATCAATCTGATTTATTAAGGAGAATATTCATTATGAGAAGAACAACAGGAAGCAGATTACAGAAAATAATCACAGATAATCTTGTATCAGTTACAAGTGCAGTAGTGAACCATGACGAAACTGGAAAAGAACCAATATCAGTTGAAAAATTTAAGGAAGATTTTGAGTTCTATGCTAATTCAGAAATCTTTGCAGATACGCTTGATTTCACATTTAAGAAAATCAGCGAGGATCAGATTCGTGTAGCAATCGGTAAGATGAGTTCATACTGCTATGATGATGTAGATGTGACATTGCAACTTAATGATGGTGTGACAATGGATAAAATCATAGATCAGTTATTTGAAAAGATAAGAATATAACGAAAGATTGGAGGTCTAAAAAATGGATGATAATTTTAAGCAACTCTGTGATGAATATACACAGTCAGTAAAATATCCTGAATATGGTGAATGGTGTAAAGAGGTTATTTTTAACATCATTAAGGAATATGGTGTGAGCGACAAAAAAGAATATCTGACAACAGAGGTATTCAATCCTAATAGTGAGTTATATGAAATTTTTGATGGTAACGATCCAGAATGTGTTTTAGGTTTTATCAACTATAAACCACAATACAAGGAAAGTTTATACGATACGATCTTTGACAGATTTTTAGATGCATATAACGAAAGATATGAAGTCGCCAATAAAGAATTGGCAGACATGAGTTTTGGCAAATATACAGGATTAGATATTCTTGTAGAACTCTTAGGTCGTGCAGAAAACAGTAATGTGGATTTACTCTATAACGCATTTGAAGAAATTGGAGTAAATGGATTCAAAGAATACATTTTACAGTTAGTATAGGTATAAAAGGCGAATAACAATAATAGGAGCATTATTAATCAGAAAGGGGGCATTAGTAGTTGATTATAGCATATCAGAGAGGGTGGCAAGTATATTTTGATGGAATAAATTGGAGATATACCGATAATGATAAAATCTTTGATGATTCAAGACCATGTAAAAAGTGTGGTAAATATCCAACAAAAGAAGGATATGATGCATGTTTGGGATATATAGACGGTGCTATCGCTGCTTGTTGTGGTCATGGTGTAGAAAAAGGGTATGTGAAATTTACAAGAAATCAGTAACAAAAGAGAGAATGAATATACAGAAGAAATAATTACAAAACAATGGAGGAATTAAGAAATGAACAGAGGTACAGTAAAATGGTTTAACGATGTGAAAGGCTATGGATTTATCACAGATGAAAATGGAAATGATGTATTTGTGCATTATTCCAATATTCGGATGGAAGGTCGGAAGTCTTTAAATCAGAATGACATTGTGGAATTTGAAATTGGAGAAGGCACAACCGGCAGGACACAGGCGGTAAATGTCAAGAGAATTTCTAATAATAAGAAATACGATGACATGACACAAGCTGAATTAACAGAAGAATTTGTCAATATTATAAAACAGAATTATGAGAATGGAATATGTTTATTAGATTCTAATTATGAACTGATACAATTTGATCAAATCTTAGAGAAAGATATTATTAAAATTGATGATGCAATTAGCATTGTGCGTAATTTAAAGAGAATGCCAAATTTTAAAGAATATTGTAAAGGTATGACTCAATAATCAAATCAGTAAAAATCAATCTCCGAGTGGAGAATATATAAGCAACAGAGATATATTTGCGGTGAGAGTAGCAAGTCTACCAATGAAGAGATTGGTTACATACTAAATCATCTGATTTAGAAGCACATAATACTCCTTATATCAGTAAAGATGCTGATTACATATTGAACGGAACAACATACCATTGAAGATGATGGTTATTACAGAGAACGGATAGACAGGCATAGTGTCAGAAATGGCATTATGCCTACATTAAATTAGAATTGGAGGAATGCACTATTATTACAGAAGAAAGAATAGACTATATAGATTATCTGAATCCATGCAATAAAAATCAGACAGCAAAAGTATTAGAGAGATTCTTTTATGTCTCAAATGGAAGAGAGTACATATCTGTTATACCAGATGAAGCAGAAAGAATAACAAAATTACCAACGCAGGAAGAAGTAAAATTAGATTCGGATAGAGCAATATCATATGCAAGAGATATTATCTTAAATGCTGGAAAATATAAAGATATGGATTTAGACGAGGATATATTGAAAAAATATACTTGTGATTTAGATCCATTGCTTGACAAGATACTTGCAATCAATATTGCAGATATTTTGAATAGACAGAGCCAATATAAAGATAATGAGCAATTAAAAAATGTTTGGATTACTTCAATAGAAGAATTAAAAACAGACTTCAAAAAAGGATTAGAAGATACACCATCTGCACCACAACTTATTATTGATGGAATTGATACATCAAAACTTGTAATTGGAATGACTGTTAAAAATTACAAAATGCTATGTGAATTATTAGAGCAAGAAGTAAAAAATGGTAAGTCCAAAAAATTGCAGTTGGAAGATTGGAAAAGATATTTTGACTGGGAAAAGTCGGGGCAGAAATTTATTATAACGGATGTTTATGATACACCTTTGACCAAAGAGGATAAGAGAAAATTAGGAAATAATTCGATTTACGTTAAATATATAGAAGTGATTCTGCTGCAATATCTATCAAAACAGCAAGGATTTACAAAGACATTTACTAAACGTAACTGGTGGGAAATGTTAGGGATTGTAAATGAGCAATATGGAAAGAAGTCTGAGAAGGAATTAAGCAATTTGAATTACAAGGTTACTCCATGGGAAGTAAAACATTTTTATCAAAGATGTAATAAGAAATTGGAAGAGATTTTATTTTCTGCATTGAACAGTTTAAGGAGCAGAAAACTCATTACATATGAGATTCAGACAATGATTGTAAAGTGGAATCCACAAAAGCGTTGTGATGAATATTTTGAAGCTACGGACAATCAGAAAAAACAAATATTGGAAGTTGAGCATTATGTACTTCATAATATTATGAAATATGAAAAGATGGTACAGGTCTTTTTGAAATTCCAACAGCAAGAATATTATCAAAAAGTAAACGATTTACTGTATGAATATTATGGTTGGGATCACTGTTACAAGCAAATCAAAATTATCTATACTCCTGAAGGAGTTCGTGAAGCATACCCAGAACTTGAAGCAAAATTACAAAAAGAATTGCTGAATGAAAAAATATGTGAAGTAGTAGATGAAAATGCTAAAAACACATTTCAGAAATGGCAGACAGATTATCAACAGTGGAAAGATGAAATAGCATCAAGAACATGGGTTGAGAATGGAAAAATAATTCCAAGACCAAGAAAGCCATTTATGCCAGAGCATATAGATGAAGAAACTTATTTAGGAGCACAAAGCATATTAAAAAATGAACTTATACAGATAGGTCATAAGGATATGGTATTCTCAACAGAAGATTTTTTGGAAAGCAATAATGAGTTAGATAGTATATTCGATTTTGTAAAGTGAAAAAAGTTGGCACTTTAAAATCGTAACAATAAACATAACCCTATATTACGAATATAAAGTGCCAATTTTTGAAAATACATAAAAATCATACGAGAATCAATGATTTTGTGTAGTGACGCAAGGAACGGAACAAATATCATTTGTGGATGCCACGCAGACACCCATTAAGGAGATAAAACATGGATAGAAGTTATAGATTAAAAATGGAAGATAAATTGAATACAAATACTCTTACAAAAGAGTACATATTAAATTGCATAGCAAAACATGAGAAGAAAATCAATGAACTTGCTTATAAGGAAAAGCAGTACAGAGCATCCAATTATAACAATCATAAGTTGGAACTGGATAAGCTGATAGAGTACAGACAACCTTTTGTTGATGTTCTTATGAAAAAATACAGAATGTCATTGGATGATATTAAAACTGCATTGCAGAGTGTGAAGGATAAAAATATTCCTACCAATGCAGTATGTGACCAGATAAGAGAAATTATTACTAATGAATGTTACTTCCTTGAATAGTGGGTGCTTTACAGCACAAAAGGATTTGTTCCGCTATGGCTACACAAATCTTTCAACGAGAGAATATATCTTATAGATACTTAATTTGAGCGTACCTTGAATGGCTCAAAATATGAATTAAACTGATTATTCTTTTCGATAAAGAGAGAGTATGTCGGCTGCCTAGCGGCATCCGAAATAAGCACTCACTATTTATCTGAATAATAAGTTTACAATTTTTCACTTAATGGAAGGAGGATTATATATGAGTAAAGCAATTACAAAGAAAAAATATTACAGAGTAGGTGAAACATTTTCCAATACAGATAAGGATTATATTGGACTATTAGATATTCCTTTTGGTATTTGGGTTACGACACATAGCTTTGAGGTAATAAGTTCTATGAAATGGGAAAAGCATATAAACTATGCACTCAAATTACTGGAAAGATTATTGATGATAGTGTAAAGAACTGCTGTATTTTTGTCTATTTAGATGGTGCTAATTATGATAAAGAAGAATATAGGCAAGTTACATGGGATGAACTTATGGAAGAGTGTGAGCCTGTAGAAGTAATTGTGTGTGAGTAAAGGAGGAAATTTAAGATGAAAGTAGAAAATTTAAAAATCGGTAAAACATATTATATGCCAACAACAGGGTTTTATACCTGTGGAGAACTTATAAAGATTACTAAAGATAAGAAAGCAGTATTAAAAAATAAAAAAGGCGAGTTAATAACAGTATCTCCAAACAAGTTACATAATCGTGCAGATAAAGCAGTTGTAGGGAAAAGACAAAAAGATGCTGCTAGACATGCAATGAAGGCAAAAAAACAAAAAGAAAGGGAGAGTCTTGTTGATACAGAGATTCAGAAAAAGGTAAAAAGATTAGGACATTCTACTTATGCAACAAAAGAATATGGGAAATATGTTGTTAATGGATGGAGACTAGGACAGGAAAGATTTGATACGTTGGCTGAATTGGAAAAATGGGCAGATATAGAATATGAAAAATTGCAATGTCGTAGGGAGGAGATCCGATCAAAAGGATACAAGTATCTGAAAACTACCAATAAGAAGAGTGGAGAAAGCACTTATTATAGATGTATAGGTTTTGCTTTTCCTAAATTTATTATTAGATGCAAAGAATTTAGAGGAGATTACAATAACATACCAGAAAATCTTGTGTTAAAACGAGAAGAAGTACCAGAAATGAAAATTGATATACAAAAATAAAGGAAAAAGTTTTTAACTTGAAATCCAACGAGCCGAAAAAGTTGTCCAGTTGTGACAACGTGCTAAAAAACAAGTCAGTATAGGTGAGGTATGTTCTATTCCCTGATTCAAAGTAACTGTTAGTGACCACGAAATTGTGGACGTTTCCAATTCTGGAAACACATGATTAGCCACATCGGGCGGTTGGTTTGAATCAGATGTTCATACGTTCGCTTTAAAACGAATGGGGCTTCCAACTGGACGAATCAAGCCGATTCTCCACTGGAAACATGTATGGACAGATTTGTCCAAAAGCCATAAAGTGACACCAAATTTGGGGACGCTGTAGGGAGAGAGGTGATTATAATAAAAGACAATATAACACAGATTAAATATATTAAGATTACAGACAAGCTATATCAGGTCACAGATATATCATTTGCAGATATGACCATCCGGGCAGTAGAGACAATACATGCTATATCTGTTCCGTAAAATGAGGTATTTGACTTGGATGATCTGAAGGAATTCAAAATTAAGCTGATAAATAATGGTGGAATGGCAGATATTATTAATTTTAGTGGATGGTTAAGAAGTGAAAACCCCAAATGAAACCCTGATTTCTTGTCAAGTAATATTACCTCTATATAAAGGGATAAAATGCACGAAATGGTATCAAATTTGGATGTTTTTATTTTAGATAGTAAATTATAGGTATGATATATAAAAGTGGCGATATGTTCTGTCAGAGATGATTTATTCTTTAGATATAGGTATGGAAAGATACTATGAGTACATTGAAAATTGAATATTGGCGGTTGGAGATAATCATTGAGGATTGAAAAGTAGACACATATACATTTAAATATAGTTGTCATAGGTGTATAATTTATTCATCAAAGTTTGAAAGGAAAGAGCGTTTTATGATTGATTTTGATGAGATGAATAAAAATATAGCAGAAGCGTATGTAAATAAATATTTTACTAAAATGAAAGAAAAACTAGAGCAAGATGGATATTTTATGTATGATGAATATGAAACTATTTATATCCATGCAGGAAGGTTTATTCCCGAAATGTTGAACGATAGATTACTTTTAGATGAAGAAGATGATGATCCGCTAATGGCTGTAGAGGAAATGATAAAAGGGGAAGGCAATTGTGGAATCATAATTAAACAAAGTATGTATGATAGAAATATGATTTATCAATTGTTGGAAAAATTCTATAAAAGATAGTTAAATACCAACCGTCAATTTTCGATGGTTGGTATTTTTTTTGCGCAAAATCAGAAACAGAACAGAGAATATCATATATAGAAAGACATTTTTACGAAAGGCGGTAGAGTATTATAGGACACGTTAAAGCAGGAAGGGTAAGGATATATAAATTAAATACATTCAAAGCATTAACATATGATGAGAATAAGATTTACAATGACAAGAAGAAAAAGAATGCTGATTTATTAGAAGCCATTCATAATAATAAATCTGTCAGAAAAGTATCAGATAAGTATTTGAATGAAAGAAATGAGATTGCAATATTTGAAAATGATATTGTCAGACTTGCATTAGCTGATAGAGAGTGTGAGAGGTGCGATTATCAGTTGTTGGATGAGATAATTTATATGGTAATCAACCATAATGAAATCTTGTGGCAGATTCTAAGAGATGGAATCAAAATCGGTGGTAAAGAATATATGTTATTTACTGCCACAACAGGACAGGTCAGAAATGTTACTGTTACTCTTATGAGGAAAGATTTTTTTGAAAAGCACAAAGGTTTTTTGATGGTAGGATTGACTACTGAAAGTATCAATGCTAATGGCGGTATGAATGTGGGAAAATATTTGTCATACAATGCGTTATCTTTATCATCAAGTGTAAAACCTCAAACAGTAATAGATATTGACAGATGTATTGTTGTAAAAGGTCTTGAAACTGTTGTTACAGACAAGGTTAAGTACATTGATATTAGGACAGATGATAACGGACAATGCTATGTAAATGATACACCGAAAGAATACCAGACAAAGAGTATTTCTATTGAGCATACGGATGGTGCTGGTATGTTTATTCCAGGTGAATTACCATCAAGTTGTCAGATAAGAGGCGGTTATATAAAAGGTGCTATGTTCCCATTTGATTTTAGATTGTTTACGCATGAAGTATCTCATAATAGTATTTTGGTTGATCCGTGGGGAACTCCGCATGATGTAGAAGAGGAAGATATAAGATACATCATTACAACAAGTCAGTTGAAGATGTGGAAACAGTATGAATCATGGGAACATTACAAGGCTAAGTTCAAAGAAAACAATCTGGAATTATCTATAAATTCTTATGCTAATCCTCCGAAAGAAGAGGTCACATTCTCTTATCAGTTCTTACAGACACTTCCAAATAATACCGATATTACAGAATTATGTAAGCCAGCCATTGAAGATTTAACAAAGCTGAAAACAGATTTTGATTATATGAAGTCACAGCTAGGATTGACACTTGATGAAGTGACAGATGATGATACAGACGAAGAGATTAAGGAGCAGAAATCACAGACAGTAGATACAAATGTTGAAAGAGCCAATTATTATATTGCAAAGGCATTAGATATTTACCCTCCACTTATTCACGATAAACATATTATGAATAAGGTACAAAGTCTATTCAAGGCAAAGAAAAGGGCATATATGGGAGGGAAACTTCCAATGAGAGGTTACTACAGTTATGTTGCACCAGATATGTATGCTTTTTGTGAATATCTGTTTATGGGTAATACTGATCCGCAAGGCTTAGTTCCAGAGAATTGTGTGTATAACAAATATTATGCTGAATGTGAAGATGTGGAAGAAATATTATGTCTTAGAAGTCCACACTTATCAAGATATGAATATCCAAGACGAAAGTTAGTATCTTCTGATGAATGTAATAAATGGTTTGGTTATATGGAGAGTGACACAGTTGTAAGCTGCCATGATTTAATTTCCAAGTCATTACAATGTGACTGGGATGGTGATGAGATTTTAGTATGCCCCGACAAAGCATTGTTGAAAGCAGCAGAATCATTACCACAAGAGCCATTATATTATGATATGCAGAAAGCAGAGCCACAGCAGATAACGAATGAGGCAATCTATGACACTTTGGTTAAAGGCTTTAGCAATAATATCATAGGTGAATCAAGTAATGCCATTACAAAGTTATGGAATGTTCCTGAGTTAGCAGATGATCCGCTTATGTATGATGATATGATAAATGTTATATGTGCTTTATCAAATTATGCAATAGATTTTCCTAAGACTGGTAAGAATCTTGACATAGGCGAATATCAGAAGTTGTATAAAGAATTAGTTCCACCAGAGGATATAAGAGAAAAATTCAAGCCACAGAAGATTAAATATCCGCAATTTTTCAAATATGCCAAAGGTAAAAAATCTAATCTTGCTGAATACACAGATAGTCCAATGGATAGAATTGCACAATACATTGATAAAACAGTCGGTAGCAAGCATTATAAATATGAAATTGGAACTGATGAAGAATTTGATTACAGGCAGTTGATGAATAATTCTGTCGGGAAGAATAGCAAGCCATTATTTGAAGTCAATAGAACAGATGAAAGATATTTGAAAGCATATAATGTCTTGAACAGCAGGAAGAAAGCAAAACAGAAGTTATGTCAAGATATTAAAAAGGAAATAGACAGGAAAAACACAGACACCAAAGAGATAACAGCTAAGTATGATGTATTTCATTATTACTGTATCAAAGAGATTAAGGATATTTTCACGGATAAAAGGGGTATATTCAATGTTAATCTTGCAGTCAATTACATAATTGACATGGAATATAACAAGGGTGATTTTTATACTACAAGTAAGGATATTTTGTGGAAGTGTTTTGGTAATGTGATTGTAGATAACCTCAATCAGAATCAGAAAACAGGTATAACGCTAAAGGAAAGACCAAGAATGTGTTATAAAAAAGCAGTTAAAGGTAATAATAAATTAGACCAGATGATTACTAATCGGATGGAGCGAAAGAGTGTTGATATAACAGAAGCTGATATGAATTATATGGGAGCAGTTCTTCAGACAAAGAAAAATGGTTCATATTATCAGAATGATGTTGGGTTATTATTTGCTTTATTATGTCATTATAAGTATGCTAAACAGTCTGGACGATTAAAAGAAGATGGTTCATTCTATATCACAAGAAAAAAGCATAAGACTATTATTAAGCCGAATGGTAAAAAGAAGAGAGTAGACATATCCTATAATATGAATAAGATTATGGAAATGGTTGGTGCTAAATCTTATGCAGGAAGTTTTACAAGGTTTATAGATAGCGGTATTCAGATTGAAATGGATGAAAATAAAATCAGCATAAATCTTGATATTGAGGAAGAAGATAATAGTGAAATACTATTTACAGTTCAAGATATTTACAATCCGATGATATATTTGCAAGCATATAATGAAGATAAGGAATTATCAGAATGTGTTGTATGCGGTAAACATTTTATTAAGGATAGGAACAAAAAGACTTGTAGTGGTGAATGTCATGATAAACTTCATAATTTACAAGTTGGTAAAAATAACAGAAAAAATAAGTCTGCTGCTGTAGCAGATAAAAAAGCAATTTAATATTTTTGAATAAGAAACAGAGTATCAAAAAAGCCTAGAAAATAAGGGGATTTTGGTACTCTGATTTTATTTTTACAAAAATTATATAGGGAGAAGAAGTAAAGATTTTTGAAATTTATTTCATAATAGCCGAATTATCGGTGCTTTAGTTTCTGATCTCATGGAATTATCATTAAAGAAAGGAGACTTTTGATATGGATTTACAATTAAAAGCCAAAGAGTATCTGAAACGCTATGGCATAAAGAAAAAGTATCTGGCTTCTTTAGTTGGGATTTATCCAAGTCAATTGTCGCAATGGCTGTCTGGGGATTATGACTTAAACACGAACCAGATAAAAATAATTGAAGATTTTTGCAATGGTAAGTCTCAATATACAGAACTTAATTGATAAAATGGTATAATAAACCCTTATAACTATATCACAAAATCAATTAAGAAAGCAATGTACATTATTGCTAAAATATCAATACCTGTATTTGTTAAAATTTCACAGAAAGGAGTGAGCAGAGAATGAGTAATAATCTGGATATTGATATTATGAAGCTAACATTGCCGAATGGAAGAACTTTAGAGAAGCAGATGAAGTATGAAGCAAAGCGATTCTTGAAGATTTTACAAGAGGAAATCGACAGATGGTATAGTTTATACTCACCTATGATATATCAAAGAACTTATGACATGCGAAATTCTATATATGCGGAGGATTTGGTACGAGTAAGCACTTCTGGTAATAAACTTCAAATAAAAATCAATTATGATGATACTGCATTTCATAAATCCTTATGGAATGATAGTAAAATCAACTCAATCCTACTGATGAACGAAGGGTATCATGTGTCTAAAGGTTGGCACAAAGATATTGAAAATTTTGGCTATAGGGAAGGAGGTCACTTCCTGGAAAATGCCGTGTATCGTTTTAACAAAGAAAACGACTTTGGTATTGATATAATCATCAATTACTAAAGGAGGCTTATAAAATGGCTAACAATCTATTTACATTAGGATTGGATATTACAGCTACACAGAACAGAATGAGTAAGCAGTTAAAACAGATAGCAAAGAACTTATCTGATAGCGATACTATTCGTGTGACTGGTGGCTTAGATATAACAAAATCACAAAACAAACTTCAACAGCAGTTGAATGACATTTCTAAGAATCTTAAAATCAATGTGGGAATAGTCAATATTGACACTTCCGCAATCAAGCAACAGCAAAATGCTATAAATCAGCAGATAAAATCTGGAATCAATACAGCAGGTATAAAAGTACCGTTTCAGTTTGATCTATCAGATGCAAATGCGGTTAAGGCAGAAATCAATAAAATCGTTGCAGACATCACCAATAATAAAGGTCAGTTAGTAAAATATAAAATCAATGTAGATGACAATGAACAGGCTACAAAAGCATTACTCACTTATAGGAATGAACTTAATGAGGTAACAAATGCTACATTAAAATTGCAGTCCGTTGGTAAGTGGTATGATGCTAATGGTGTAGAACATAGTATTGTAAAATGGTCTGAAGGTCAGAAATCATTATCACAGAACATTGAAGCTACAGTAAAAGCTAATCAAAGACAGATGGAATCTGACAATCAAGTTATTCGTAAGAAACAGGAATTGATTGCACAGATGAAACTTCTTAATACACAGGCTGAAAAGGCTGGTATTTCTTTAAATTCTGATAATCAGAAATCGTTCAATGATTTATCTATCAATGCATCCACTTTAGATGATATTAAACAGTTAGAAAGTTATTTGCGTTTGGCAAGAACCGAATATCAGACTTTCAATGCAGAGATTGCAAAGGGTACTCATGCCAGTTCGTTAGAGGCTATGAAGAATACTTTAGCAACTATGCCACAGGAAATTGCTTTAATTGAAGCAAAATTCAATTCCATTAAAATGCCTGATAATGTAAAAACTCAGATTGAAGAGTTAAAGGCTTCAATGGAATCTATCAATAGTATTAGTGATCCGCAGGAAAAGATTGCAAAATACAATGAGATGGTAGCTTCTTTGAAGAGTTTACAGAAGGAGTATCAAGTTACTTCACAGGAACAGAAAAATCTTAATGCTGATATGGCAACAATGCAAGGTGCATCTACTCTTACAAATAGAATTGTCTCATGGATGGGGCAGAATAGAACTGCCGCTGCACAGTATGACGCAGAGTTAAAACAAATTGTTGCTGATTTACAGAATTGCAGTAATAAGACGGATTTAACAAGGCTAAAACAGCAATTTAGAGGAATACA
>OHUY01000266.1_pt1 | contig 22156 bp, 23 predicted proteins | sample 1579301 | NCBI WGS metagenome assembly OHUY01 (sample SAMEA3882520, study PRJEB24775) | human gut metagenome | biome: human-associated habitat; feature: intestine environment; material: feces | place: Netherlands | collected 2009/2010
AATTAGGTATGAAAAAAGTTTATATATGCAGCCCGTACAGGGCGAAAGACGGCGCAGAGCTGGACAGAAACATAGATTATGCGCAGCAGCTGACACGGCAGGCATTAGAGGCAGGCTTAGCACCCATTACGCCGCATTTATATATGACGCAGTGCATGGACGATAAAAAGCCGGAAGAGCGGGCAAGGGGCATGGCTGCGGGGCTTGCGCTGCTGAAAGGCTGCGATTTTGTTATTGCTGGTGTGAAATACGGCATAACAGAGGGAATGGACAGAGAAATACATACAGCAAATATGCTGGGAATTGCGGTTATAGATGCAAACCAGATTAAACGGCATCTGGAATATGAGGAAAAGCGACAGGAGAGGGCGGCGAGCGATTACGCAAAGCTGCATAGCTGCGAATTTTGCAAGGGCAGCAAATTATACAGCTGCACGGGCTACGATTGCAGAGAGCCGTACAGACGGGCTTATGAGTATGCCTTAAGCCGCATAAGAGAGCGGCAGGAAACATGAAAAAATAAAAGCGCCTACGGTGGGGAAACACCATAGGCGCTAAGCTATACAGCTTTGAAATACTATAAAAATTATAAGCTATGTATGGCGCAAAGTCAAGAAATTTAACGGGCAGACAGCCCGTTTTAACACTTGATAAAAGTATTAACGAACCGACAGAGAGGTAGATATATGCCATACGTAGAGAGGGTAACAAAAGCGGGAAATACGATAGAGATAGAGAGGTACTTTACCAGCAGGTACAAAAAGAAAGGTATCAGCAGAGGGGATAAGGTAAAGCCAACAAAAGAAGAGCAGGAGAAAGTAAACACCAGACAGGCAGAGAGAAAGTTAAGGATACTCATAAATGCAAACTATGGCTATGGGGACTACCATTTAGTGCTTGACTATATCCGCAGGAAAGGAGAGCCGGACAGAACGCCGGAGCAGATGCGGCAGGACATAGACGTATTTTTGAGGGAGTGCAGAAAGGAGTACAGAAAAGCAGGGTTAGAGTTCAAATACATACACGTTATGGAGATAGGCAAGAAAGGTGCGAGGCATCACCACCTTGTAGTAAATAAAATTGATACAGAGATTTTACAACGCTGCTGGTATAAGGCATACGAGGGGCATAACAGGGTTAAGGTATTCCCTCTGGACGATAGCGGCAACTATGCAGAGCTGGCAAACTATTTAATCAAATACACAGGAACGCACAAAAAGGGTACTGACGGAGCATTACAGGGCAAGCGCTGGAATTGCAGCAAGAATTTAGTAAGACCAGAGCCAGAGTACCACATAATTTCAGACCGTGAGTATTTCAAGAAAGAGCCAAAGGCAATAAAGGGCTATTACGTGGACAAGAACAGCGTAAGCATGGGAGTACATAGCCCAGAGTATTACGGCTATGGGTATTTAAGATACACCTTAGTAAAAATAACAGATAGGGGGGGTTGAAATGCAGATAATCAAGGGCGTTGCCATTGCAGCAGTGTTGATAATAGCCGGACTGCTGGCACTGATTGTGGCAGCATATCTGGCGTTTAGAATTGCAGCGGCTATTTTTGAACAGCAGGAGAGCTGGAAAGACAGCGGCAGCAGAAAGGGCAGAAAACATGATAGAAAAAATTAAATACTGGTTATTCCAGAAAGGCAAGGACTGTAAGCGCTGCTGCCTACGGTGCAGATACTACGATATATGCCGCTGGGACGTACTGGGAAATGCAGGACTACAAAGCGAGGAAACAATAACGCTTTTGGCGATAGAGAACAGCAAGCCGCATAAGGACGGGCTGCTTTTCAGAATTTGCCAGTATGTAGAATTTAAGCAGAGAGCGAGGCGAGAAAATGAGAAACTTTAGACTGGACGACGAAAGCGGGCATCAAGAGGCATTATTTAGCTGGGCTGCATACAGAACAGGGCTTATGCCGGAACTGCAATATATGTATCATGTGCCAAACGGCGGCAAACGTGATAAAGCAACAGCAGCGGTGCTTAAGAGGCAGGGCGTAAAGGCTGGCGTGCCAGACATTATGCTACCAGCTGCAAGGGCTGGGTATCATGGGCTTTACATAGAGCTTAAGGCAGGCGAGAACACGACGACCAAGAAACAAAAAGAGTGGTTAGAGTATCTGCGACAGCAGGGCTATTATACCGCCGTCTGCTACGGCTGGCAGCCAGCAGCGCAGCTGATAGAGCAGTATTTATTACATTCAGACGAGCTTACAAAAGAACAGGAAACAGTAACCATGCGTTAGAGGCGAACGCAGGAAAGAGAGGTAAAGAATGAAAACAATAAGCATTTTGAATTTAAAGGGTGGCGTAGCCAAGACCTTTACAGCGGCAAACATGGCGTATGAGCTTTACAGGCGAGGTTATAAGGTGCTGCTGATTGACAACGATAAGCAGGGAAACTTAAGCAAGGCGTACAGCAGATATGATGCAGAGAACGTAGCACCAGTTACAAGGCTACTGGCTGGGGACTGGGAAAACGCAGACGAGCTGATACAGCATACAGAGTATGAGGGTATCGACATTGTAACGGCGAATATGTCACTTTTTGGGGCTACATGGAATTTAACCAAAGAGGACAGCGAAAACCAGATAGAGAGATATAAAGCGCTGGTATATGCAAAGATGCAGTATTACGGAGATTGCACCATATACGGCAAGTATGATTACTGCATCATTGATAACCCGCCGGATATTGGGCTTAATGTTGTAAATGCGCTGGCAATCACGGACGAGGTAATAGTACCCGTAAAGGTGGACGAGGACGCTTTAGAGGGGCTGGACATTGTGACAGAGCAGATAGAGGACGCAAAGGTATTTAACCCAGCATTAAAGCTGGCAGGCGTGCTGATTACGTCATACCAGAACACAGACGGCGAGGCAGCAGGCGTAGAGTGGCTGGAACAAAAGACAGATTTTAATATTTTGGGTATTATTCGGTATTCCAAGAAAGTAGCAGAAAATACTTTCATGCGTAAGCCGATTTATGAGTATAGCCCATGCTGCGGGGCGGCGCAGGGGTACAAGAAATTTGTAACAGCGTATACAGGGAAAGCGAGGTAGCAAGCGTGGCACATAAAGAGAGATTATGCGTTTACTGGCATTGCCGCAGGACTGGCGGTACGGAGTGCTGGAACTGGGGCAGCAAATTTGCAGGGAAGAAATGCCCGAAAAGCGACGCTTGCGAGCATTGGAGAACGTGCGAAATGTGCAACGGAGTAATGGGACAGTGTAAGAAAAAACAAAGGATTGAGAAAGCGAGGTAGAGAATATGGCAAAGTTTGGTATTAACGACATTCTGAACGCAAAGACGAAAGCAGCAGGGCAGCAGGCACAGACGGACGGATACAAAGAGATTTATTTAAGCCCTTATGAGGTAAAGGCAGCGCAGGAGAATACACACCAGAAATTAGAGAACATAGAAGAGCTGGCAGACAGCTTTTTACACGTAGGACAGGAACAGCCTACAGTATTGGCGAGAGTAAACGGGGAATACCGTATAATCGACGGACACAGACGTAATGCGGCAAATATTTTGAACTTAGAGCGGGGGCATAAGGAGTATGAGAAAGTGCTTTACCGCTTTATGGATATGAGCGAGGCAATGTATGAGCTGCGCTTATTGGCGGGCAACGGATATACGCAGGAACTTACAGCCTATGAAAAAACCAGATTAGTAGAGCGCACCAAAGCGGCGCTTATCAGAGCCAAGGAAGAGGACGGCTTAGAGATACAAGGCAAAATGCGTGATTTAGTGGCGGCTATGATAAACGAAAGCAGCACAAACGTAGCCAGAATGGACGCAATCAACAACAACGCAACGCCGGAGATTAAAGAGCAGCTGAAAGAGGGCAATTTAGGTATCACTGCTGCATACGAGGCAGCAAAGCTGGACGAGGACGAGCAGAAAGAAATAGCGGAAAAAGCAGCAGCGGGCGAAAATGTGAGGGCAAAGGAAATAGCGGAAAAGGTAGCAGAGAAAAAGGCAGGGGACGATTACGAAACACCGCACCCAGAAAGCATAACGTCTTTGTGCTATTCCTGCCAGAAATACAAGGACTGCAACGTAAAAACGGGAACGTGCCAGAAATGCGACCAGTACATAAACAAGGCAGAGGCTGAAAAGACGGACGAACAGCGATACAGCGAAGAGCAGGACACTATAGACCGCCAGACAAAGAAGAAATTGCAGGAGCGGGCAGACGCAGAAAAAATGGAGCATCTGCCAAGCGAGGGGAATATAGAGCATAAGCAACATGAATTAAAGATAGTGGCATCTGATTACGAGGACGTAATAAGCGGGAAAAAGAGCTTTGAGCTGCGGAAGAATGACAGAGGCTATAAACAGGGCGACAACCTTAAAATGCTGGAATTTAAGGACGGTAAGCACACAGGGCGCACGATTGATGCAGATATTATTTATATGCTGGAAGATTATACAGGGCTTACAGAGGGCTACTGTATTCTGGGTATCAGAGTAACAGGCTATACAGGTAAGGTGTCCGAAACGGACACGGAAAGCGGGGCAGAACATGAATAGACGGCAGCGGAAAAAGAAGAAAGCACAGGTATTTACAATTATTCTGGGTTGTACGGCGTTTTGCAAGGCAGAGCAATACGAGAAGATGCGGAAAAGCGTAGAATATCAGTTACGAACAGGCAGCGTGGTTATGCTGCCTGCATACTTGCACGTAGAGGCAATCATAAAGCAGCGAGGCGGCAGAAATATTGAGATTAAGCAGGAAAACTGGGTAGTAAATGTTTGAGTATATGGACGGCATAGTAGATGCAGTGGAAGAAATTGGACAGGCAGCAGTAGACGTAGCAGTATTTGTGACGATATGCACAGCAAAAGCGGTGTTGATAATAACAGCGCCAGTATGGATATTGCCGTATGCGATATGGAGAAAGGGGCGTAAGCAGTGAAATACAGACAGTGGAAAAAGAACTATAAGAAAAAGCATGGAGTAAACCCGCCGTTAGAGCTGGACAAGCGAAAAAAGCGCAGGCTTGCAAGAAAAATGGCAAGACAGATAAATAAAACCTTACCAACAGCAGCAGAAACACTGACGGCAGCTATTAACAACTGGGTACAGAGTATAAAGCCAGCACTGGCGACATTCTGCGAGAACGTAGCGGCGGCGTTTAGCAATGTGGCAGCTGGATTAAGGGAAGAAAGCGAGGCGGTAGAAAATGACGAATATATTACTGGGTATAATAGCGCTGGAATTGCTGGCGATATTTTCAAAACTGGACAAACTGGAAGAGAGGGGCAGAGAGAATGAATAATGTATCACTTACAGGGCGGCTTACAAGAGAGCCAGAGCTTAGATATGGCGGGCAGGACAACAGTACAGCTATTACCCGCTTTACGCTTGCGGTAGACGACGGGAAAGACACAGATTTTATAAATATTAAGTGTTTCGGGCGTACTGCGGAATGGGCGCAGAAATGGTTAAGCAAAGGCAGCAGGGCAGAGGTTACGGGCAAGATTAAAACAGGCAGCTACGAGAGCCAGCGCACGGGCAGCAAGGTATATTACACAGAGGTTGTGGCAAATAGCGTAGGATTTGGAGAGAGCAAAGCAGAGGCAGAGGCGAGAGGGCAGCAGCTGCCGGAGAGTGACGGGTTTATGAATATCCCAGAGGGAGCAGACGAAGAGCTGCCGTTTAATTAACAGAAAGCGAGGTACAGAACATGGAGCAGGAAGAAACAAAGACAACAGCGGCAACAGGGGTAGAAATGCCGCCAGAGGCTGAAAGCTGGGTACAGCTGCACGAAAGCGAATTAACAGAGCTGATGCAGAAACAGGCAAAGGCTGCAATAACGGAACTGAAACGACAGGAAAAGCAGGAGCGAAAGAAAGAGAAATACCACAACACTTTTACGCTTATGAAATGCTACCGTGATGCGGTTTTCCATATTGAGAACGCAATAAGCGACGGGCAGCAGTTGGAGCTTAAGGGTATGACGGACGAGCAGCAGCGTACATACTTAGAGAGTATCAGACGCACACGTTTTAAGACATTGATAATGACAGCGCATATAGACAAGGCGGTAGAAGAGATAGAGCGCCGTAGAGAGGCAGCAGGCAGAGGTGTAGAGTACAAGGCTTTTGAAATGTATTTCATGCAGGGCATGGACTATGCGGAAATCGCAGAGGAACTGGATACAGGAAAGAACACACCGAGGCGCTGGGTTACGGGCATCATAAACGAGCTGTCAGTATTATTGTGGGGGATTGACGAAGAGAGGGTAAAGTAAGTGTTTGAAAAAATAAAAGCATGGATAAAAAGAAAGCGGGAAACAGCGAGAGAACAGCAGGCGGCAGACAGGTTGATAAAGCATATAGAGCAGGCGTTAGGATTTGAGCTTTACGAGTGGCAGAGGTTATATATAATAACTGGGATATGGCAGCCGCCAGAGGGACGGCTACACGGAAGAACGACAGCATATATATTGCGGCTATTGTTAGACCAGAGTAAGCCACTGCTGCTATATGAGTTTTCACAGGTGGCAGCGTATGCGGATAACCCATTTATGGGGCGGCAATATCAGCCAGTACCCATGCAGTATGCAGGCTGGTTTAGGCACGAGATAAGGAGTATATACGAGCAGCTAAGAGCAGCAGGCGTGCCAGTAAGAGAAATGATAACAGAGCGACAGCGGGTAATATCGTGGTAAAAACGTGGTGTTTACATGGGAAAACAAAAGAGATACAATGGTAGCATGAAATGAGTAGGCGATAGCTTAAGCCATGTGCGGCAGCAGTTGCCTACTCTTTTTCTATTCATTCTTTAGCCTCCACCCAGCGCATGAAACTTAGGGCGCTGGGGAATGAAGAAAGAGAGGGGACAGTATGAAAGCATGGGCTAAGAGTTTTTATTTATCAGCGGCATGGGAAAAAACCAGAGCCGCTTATTTAATGTCACAAGATTATATTTGTGAACGCTGCGGGCAGCCCGCAAAGATAGTGCATCATAAGCGCTGGCTTAACAGAGAGAACATAAACGACATAAGCGTTACGTTGTGCTGGGATAACTTAGAGGCGTTGTGCCAAGACTGCCACAACAAGGAACACCACAAACAGGAGAGACATAAGCGGTATCGGTTCGACGAGAACGGCGGCATACTCCCCCCATATCAGAAAAATAATTAAAGGGGGCGAATACCGAGGGGGATACCCTAAAATTACCCTACGGGCGTGCGCACGGGTGGTGTAGGGGGTGTGGTGCGGCGCAGGAATGGAAAGCGGGGTAAAGGAATGGCAACAAAGAAAGAGAAAACCAAAGAACAGAGGATAAAGACCGAAAAGACCAGACTTAAGGGAATTTTCAAGGACTTAGACGAAAACAAAAGAAAATTAGTAACGCCGCTGATAGAAAAGGCTGCATTTATGAGCATTGAGCTGGACGACTTGCAGGCGAAACTTGAAAAAGACGGCTGGACGAGTGAGTACCAGAACGGGCAGAACCAGTGGGGAACAAAGAAAAGCCCAGAGGCAGAAACCTACATAGCGCTTAGTAAGAATTATGCAGCAGTGATTAAGCAGCTTACGGAATTAGTACCAGCTGCGAAACGAAAGACAAGCAGGCTGGCGGCTTTGCGGGAAGAGTAAGCAATATTGCCGCCTTATCGAAATTATATCTATGAGTACCACGCAAAGATTACAAGCGGCGAAATCATAGCGGGAAAATGGATAAAGAAAATATACGAAATCATTATAAACGGGCTGCAAAAGCAGGAGTATTTTTTTAATGCAAAGGCTGCGAATAAGGCTATACGGTTCATAGAGAACTTTTGCCACCACAGCAAGGGACGTAATGATTTAATCAAGTTGGAGCTATGGCAGAAAGCCATAGTTTCTGTTATTTTTGGCATACAGGACGCAGAAAAAATACGTATTTTCCGTGAAATTTTTATTGTAATTGGCAGAAAAAACGGAAAAAGTTTATTTGCATCTGCGATTATTGCATATATGGCGTACTTAGAGCCGGAGTATGGACAAGAAATATACTGCTTAGCGCCGAAATTAGACCAAGCGGCGCTGGTGTATGACGGATTTTATCAAATGGTACAGGCAGAGGACGAGTTAGCGGAGCTGGCAAAGAAACGGCGCAGCGATATTTATATTGCGGAGAGCAACACGGTAATAAAACCGATTGCTTTTAATGCCAAGAAGTCAGACGGATTTAACCCGCAGCTTGTGGTATGTGATGAAATGGCAGCATGGAGCGGGGACGCTGGACTAAAGCAGTATGAGGTTATGAAATCCGCTTTAGGCGCACGTACTCAACCTATGATATTGAGCATAAGCACTGCCGGATATATCAACGACAGTATTTATGATGAACTAATGAAACGTAGCACAAGTTTCTTGAAAGGAAACAGCAAAGAGCGCAGGCTATTACCATTCCTTTACATGATTGATGATGTGGAGAAGTGGAACGACATAGACGAACTGAAAAAGGCTAACCCTAACATGGGCGTATCCGTAAAAGAAAGTTTCTTTATGGACGAGATAGCAGTAGCAGAGGGCAGCTTAAGTAAAAAAGCAGAGTTCCTTACAAAGTATTGCAATATCAAGCAGAACAGCTCTATTGCATGGCTGGAATATCAGACGGTAGAGAACGCCGGAGTAGAAAAGACCTTAGAGGACTTTAGGGACTGCTACGCAGTGGGCGGTATCGACTTAAGCCAGACAACGGACTTAACGGCAGCCAGTGTGGTTATTCAGAAAGACGGTACACTGTATGCGTTTACACAGTTCTTTATGCCACGGGGCAGGCTGGAATACTTACAGGCTACGGACGGCGTGCCGTATGACATATTCGTTAAAAAGGGGCTGATAACCTTAAGCGGCGAGAATTACGTAGACTACCACGACGTTTACGACTGGTTTACTATGTTACTGGAAGATTACGGCATACGACCGTTGAAAATCGGCTACGACAGATACAGCGCCCAGTACCTTATTACCGATATGGCAAATTATGGTTTTCACATGGACGACGTTTACCAAGGCGAAAACCTTACACCAGTTATACGGGAGTTTGAGGGCATCATAAAAGACGGCGATTTTAAGATTGCCGACAACAATTTACTAAAGACGCATTTCTTAAATGTTGCGCTTAAGCACAACATGGAAACAAGAAAATTTAGACCTATAAAAATCGAGCAGCGGGCACATATCGACGGCTTTGTATCTGTCATAGATGCAATGACCGTGCGGCAGAAATACTGGGAAGAGTGCGGCGAGCTGCTTAAAAATGCCGCATAGAAAGGAGTGTAAACGGCATGAAATTTTTAGATTATCTTTTTCATGGTAAAGAGCTGCGATATATCGACAGCTATTTTAAAATGCTGAACGGATACAGCCCGACGTTTACCAGCTTTAGCGGCGGCGTGTATGAAATGGATTTGACCAGAACGGCTATAAATAATTTTGCCACACATTGCAGCAAGCTAAAGCCGGAGATAGAGGGCAGCGCCCTTAAGTCGCTGGAAAAGACATTGCAGCATAAACCCAACTACTTTATGGATACAACAAAATTTATAAAGCGTCTGGCAACGTATGTAGCGGTGGAACACACCGCTTTTATTATACCTATCGAGGACGAATACGGGCGTTTATGTGGCTGGTATCCGCTGCGGGCTGAACGCTGCGAGGTGGTAGAGAGCGAGGGACAATTATATTTACGGTATCTGTTTGCAAATGGCAGCTATGGAGCTATTGAGTTTGAGCGTGTAGGCATTATGACAGACTTTGAATATAAAGACGACCTTTTCGGAGAGAACAACAGCACGCTTGCACCAACTATGCAGTTGATACATACGCAGAATGAGGGAATTATAAACGCTGTAAAAAATTCGGCAAATATCCGCTTTCTGGCAAAGGTGGCAAATATACTGAAACCAGAGGATATAAAGAAAGAGCGGAAACGCTTTACAGAGGATAACTTAAGCGCCGACAACGATAGCGGCATGATTATTTATGATAACAAGTTTAGTGAGCTGAAACAGGTAGAAAGCAAACCGTATACGCCAAACGCATTGCAGATGCAGCACATACAGGAAAATGTATGCACGCATTTTGGCACAAATATGGATATTCTGCAAAATAAATTTGATGAAAATACGTGGAATGCTTACTACGAGGGGAAAATAGAACCGTTTGCAATACAGCTATCGCTTGTTATGACAAATATGAGTTTTACCGAGAGAGAAAGAGCTTGCGGCAATGCTATTTTCTTTTCTGCAAACCGCCTGCAATACGCCAGCAACGCCACAAAGTTAAGCGTAAGCACACAGCTTTTTGACCGTGCGCTACTAAACAGAAACGGCGTAATGGATATATGGAACATGGCACACGTTGAGGACGGGGAAAAGTATTATATCCGAAAGGAATATACAGAGGTAAGCGAACTGCACAAAGGAAGTGAGCAGCCAGTTATCATACAGCAAGTACCGCAGCAGACAGAACCAGCAGCGGGAGAAGAGCCGCAGAACGGACAGGAAGAGAAAGAGGGTGTAAATAATGCCAGTTAAGAAAGAGCGGGAATATAGAACGCTGGTAGCGCCTCTGGCTGCGCAGAGTTCCGGCGAAAAGCGCTTACAGTCGGAGTGCTACGTAGAGGGCTACGCTACTACATTTAATGCGCCATACCTTTTATATGAGTTTGAGGACGGCACAAAGATTTACGAAAGAATAGACGCACACGCATTAGACAGCGCAGACATGAGTGACGTTATCATGCAGTACGACCATGAGGGCAGAGTATTTGCCAGACAGTCAAATAATACGCTGATTTTAGAGCCGGACGTAAAGGGGCTTTTCGTGGCAGCAGACTTAAGCCGGACAGACTTAGCCCGTGGGCTGTATCAAGACATAAGCGCAGGAATGATTACTAAAATGTCATGGGCGTTTACAGTGGCAGAGGAAAGCTACGACAGAGAAACACATACAAGGACGATTTTGAAAATCAAGAAAGTTTATGATGTATCAGCCGTGAGCATTCCAGCAAACGGCGATACTGAAATAAGCGCCCGTGCTTTTGCGAGTAGGAGTTACGAGCAGGAGCGGCAGGAGTTGCTTAAGAGGCGGGCAGCAATACTAAAGATTAAGGCGAGCTTATAAAAATCAAAACAAAAAAGGAGAACACAGACTATGAGATTAAAGGAAATTGAGACAAGATTAGCCGAAATCAAAGAAGAGCTTAACACCAGAGCGGCAGAGCTTACGGACGAGGAAATTACAAAACTGGAAACAGAGGTAACAGACTTACAGGAAGAGCGTACCGCTTTACTGACAGCGGCAGAGAAACGTAAAAAGCTGCTTGAAAGAATTGCAGCAGGAGAGCCGACAGGTGGAGCGGGAGCAGATACCACGCTGCTTAGAAATTTCAAGGGAGCAGGCGGCGCAGGAGCAGGAGAACCAGAGGACAAATACGACACTACGGCATACAGAAAAGCGTTTATGAATTATGTATGCAGAGGCGTTGCTATTCCGGCAGAGTACAGAGCAGCTGAAACCACCACCACAGCAGACAGCGGCGCTGTAATTCCGACAACTATTATGAATGAAATTATCCAGAAACTGGAAAGCTACGGCAGCATTTATGCAAAGGTGCGTAAGATTAACGTACAGGGCGGCGTTTCCATTCCGATTGCAGACTTAAAGCCTACTGCACACTGGATTACAGAGGCAAAGAGCAGCGACGACCAGAAAGCATCTGCTAAAAATTCCGTAACTTTCAATTATTACGGTTTGGAGTGCAAAATTTCCCAGAGCATTTTAGCGAATGTAGTAACGCTGAAAATGTTTACTGATTTGTTTGTACCTATGGCAACAGAGGCAATGGTAAAGGCTATTGAAATTGCCATTTTCAACGGTACAGGCGAGGGGCAGCCGCTGGGCGTTCTGAAAGACAGCAGGGTAACAGCTGTAATTACTCTGACACCGGAAGAGTACGCAAGCTGGAACGGCTGGCATAAGGTAAAAGGCAAAATGAAAAAGGCGTACAGAAACGGCAGCTTTGTTATGAACCAGTCCACTTTTGATACTGGCATTGACGGTATGGAAGATAAGAACGGGCAGCCTATTGGACGCACAAACTACGGCGTAAACGGAGAGGAAACATACCGTTTCATGGGTAAGAATGTGGAAACTGTAGAGGACGACGTTTTACCGAGCTGGGACGACGCAAACGAGGGCGACGTAATCGCAGTATTTATGAATTTCTCTGATTACGTTATCAATACCAACATGGAAATGCAGGTAGTGAAGTGGACAGACCACGACAACAACAAGATTAAGAATAAGTGCTTAATGGTAGTGGACGGCAAAGTAGCTGACGCTGCGGGCATTATCTTAGTTAAAAAGGGCGTAACAGCAGTGTAAGAAAGCGAGGTAGAGCATGAAAGGATACTTAGACGCAAAAGAGCTGGAAAGCTATAAGAAAGAGGATTTGCAGGAACTGGCAAAGCAACTGGGCGTAGATGCAGAGGGAACAAAGAAAGAAATTGCTGCACGCTGCGCAGCCGTCGAGGTAGATATACCAGATAACAGCGAGCTTACGGAAGAGGACAAAAAAGTAGCAGCCGAGGCAGCGGCAGAGGCAGCAGCCAAAGCCGAAGAGGAAAAAGAGGCAGCAGCTAAAGCCGAAGAGGAAAAGAAAGCAGTAGGGCTGGTAAAAGTAAAAGCACAGCGTCGTTTCCTTGACAAGGAATTAAACCAGATTAAGGATACTGGGGACGAATACGCAGTAAGCAGAGAACGTGCAGCAGTTCTGGAAGAGGCAGGCGTAGCAGCAGTAATAGAAGAGTAAGAAAGAGGGTGCAGGCTGTGACAGCAGATACCACAACATTAACCGAGAAAATGCGGGCGGCGCTGCGTATCAGCAGCACCAGTGAGAAAATCACAGAGGAAATAAACGACTGTATAGCTGCCTGCAAAGCTGATATGAAAAACGACGGCGTAAAAGTGATAAAAGAGACAGACGGGTTGATTATCAGAGCAATTACACTGTATTGCAAGGCAGAGTTTGGTTTTAACAATGCTGCGGAACAATTTAGAAAGTCATACGACGCACTTAAAATGCGCTTATCTTTATCAGCAGAATACAACACAGCGCCGCAAGTGTCCGAAACGGACACCAACAGCACAGAAAGTGGGGTGTAAAGCGGTGGAGTGGCTGGACGAATTAACACTTATTGCAGAAACAACAGCAGAAAACAGGGTAAATAAAAACGGCTTTGCAGTAAAGCCGGAAGAAAGCACCCGCACTGTATTCTGTAACAAAAAATCAGTAGGGTACAGTGAATATTTTAAGAGCCAGCAGACAGGAAAACTGGTAGAGGCAAAGTACGAGGTACACAAGGCAGATTATGGCGGCGAGGACGTAGTAGAAGTAAACGGGCGGCGCTATTTTGTACTTAAGACCTACGATACAGGAACAGACACCATAGAGCTTACGCTTACAGATTTACGCCACAGAAACGAGGTGTAAGCATGGGAGAGTTTAACACAGTCGGGCTGGAAGATATTATAGACGCTTTCAGCCGGAGAGAGGCGGCTACAGTTGAGGCAGTCCCAAAAATGCTTAAAGCTGGTGCTGATGTGCTGATAGAGGCACAGAGAGCAGAGGCACAGGCAATGGGACTGAATGAAACGGGCGGTTTTATCAATTCCATAAAAGCTACGGACGTAAAGGGCGACGATACGGAGAAATACGTAGAGATATACCCACAGGGACGGGCAAAGCATGGAAACGACAGAAAAGGAGATAAAAGCAAGGTGCGCTATGCAACAATCGGCTTTGTGGCAGAGTACGGCACAAGTAGCCACGCTGCACGCCCTTATATGACAGTGGCAAACGAAAAGGCGCACGAAAAGGTAGTAGAGGCACAGCGCAGTATATGGGAGAGTGAAACAGGCGAATGAGTATACAGGAGATTTTAGAAAGCGCAGGGTTGCCAGCCCAGAGAGGCGTTTACACTGGACGGGATAAGCCAGACGCATATTATACGTTTCTGCGGCTGCTGGGTACGCCTGCGGTAAATGCAGACGACGAAGAGAAAGAGCGCAGGGAAATGTATAGAGTTACGCTTTTCCATAAGGGCGATTTTGAGGCGCAGCTTGATAAGACAAAAGAGGTATTGAAAGCAGCAGGCGTTTATATCAACAGCATAGACGCAGAAAGCTACGAAACAGAAACGGGGTACTGGTTAGTGCCTATCACAGTCGAGATTTTGAAAGAGGAGTGATTAAACAATGACACTGGGACTGAAAGATTTATATTACGCCGTATGCACAGAGGCAGACGGAGCAGAGAGCTACGGGACACCTAAGAAAATGGCAGAGGCAATGAGCGCTGATTTATCCGTAAAGACAGCAGACGGCAGCTTGTATGCAGACGACACATTAAGCGAGAGCGTCACGGAGTTTGCAAGCGGAACGCTTAAGCTGGGAATTAAAGACCTTACGCCGGAAGTGCTGGCAGAGCTGCTGGGGCAGGCAGTAGATAAGAACAGCGTAGTATGGGCGGGAAAAGAGGACGAGCCGCCGTATGTTGCTGTAGGGTTCAGAGCTAAGAAAACGGGTGGTAAATACCGTTACGTATGGCTGCTTAAAGCAAAATTTAAAGTACCGTCTGAAAAGTACGAAACAAAGGGCGAGAGTATCAAGTTTAACACGCCGGACATTGAGGCATCTTTTACAACAAGAAAGAAAGATAACTTGTGGAAAGCAGACTTTGTGGGAACAGAGGAAAGCGCAGCGGCTAAAACGTGGTTTACAGCAGTGCCGGAAAAGGCAGCAGCAATGGAAAGTGTATAAAACAGGAAAGGAGAGAGGCGTAGCATGGGCTGCGCCTTAATTTTATATCATGGGAGCATTAAAGAGCGGGGCTTTTCCCGTAGAGCTGAACGGCAAAGAATATGGTTTACTTTTTTCGCTGAACGCATTAGACGAAGTGCAGGAAAAGTTTGGGGGCTACGACAAATTAAGTGAGGTATTCAATAAAGATAACCCAAACCTTTTTAAAGATACAAGGTGGTTACTTACGCTGCTTATTAACGAGGCACTTTTAGCAGAGGACGAAAACGCCCAGCTGCTTGAAGAGAAGAGGGTAGGCAGACTGATACACGCAGGAAATTTGCAGGAAGTACAGAACGCTATTTTTAAATCGTTCTACAGAGGAACTGCGGGAGACAACAGCGACACAGAGAACGAAAACGACGGAGAAGAAACAACAGAAGAGGGAAACAGGGCAGCCGTGCAGGAAAATTAGATACTGCACGGCTTTTGTATATTGCAGTAGTGCTTTTGAGATACAGGGAACGTGAGGCATGGAGAAAAACACCATACCAGATAACGACACTGTTTAAATATCACAAGGAATATAACCCGCACATTTTCCGACAGGAACAGGCGGGAACACCAGCAGCTACAGAAAACATGGACGATATAGACATAGCGTTAGGGGGCTTTTAATTATGGCAGATAAGACGCAGAACGTCAAAACAAGGTTAAGTTTTGACGGAGAGGCAGAGTATAAAGCAGCCTGCAAGGAAATTAACAGCACCCTTAAAGTGCTTAATTCTGAAATGAAACTTGTAACGGCTGAATATAAGGACAATGCAAGCAGCGTAGATGCGCTGAAAGCAAAGCAGGCGGTACTACAGAAAACATACGACGAGCAGGCAAAAAAGGTAAAAGAAACCGAGGCGGCTTTAGAAAAATGTCGCAAGGCAACAGGAGACAATAGCGAAGAAAGTAAAAAACTTGAAACCCAGTTAAATTACCAGAAAGCAGCGCTTGTAAAGACAGAGCAGGAATTAGGCAAAACGACTGACGAAATGGAAAAAGCAGAAAAAGCCGCTGACGAAATGGGAAAGGAAATAAAAGACAGCGGGGAACAGGCAGACGACGCAAAGGGAAAATTTTCTGGATTTACAAGCGTGCTAAGCGGAATGGGTACAGCGCTTAAAGCAGCAGCAGCGGCGACGGCGGCAGCAGTTGCGGGAGCGGCAACAGCCATAGGAGCGCTTACCACAAAAGCGATAGAGGGATACGCAGCACAGGAACAGCTTGTAGGCGGTGTAGAAACTCTTTTCAAAACGTCGTCTGATACGGTTGTTGGTTATGCAAACGACGCATATAAAACAGCCGGAATGTCTGCAAATGAGTACATGGAAACAGTTACCAGCTTTTCAGCGTCGCTGCTTGCCAGTATGAATAATGACACGGCAGCGGCAGCAGAAAAGGCAAACGTGGCAATTACGGATATGTCAGACAATGCAAATAAAATGGGTACTGATATATCGCTTATACAGAACGCCTATAACGGTTTTGCAAAGCAGAATTATACCATGCTGGATAACTTAAAACTGGGATATGGCGGTACAAAAGAGGAAATGCAGCGACTGCTTGATGATGCAAGCAAGCTATCCGGCATTAAGTATGATATTTCATCATATTCAGACGTTGTAGACGCTATTCACGTCGTACAGACGGAAATGGGCATAACAGGGACAACGGCAAAAGAGGCAAGTACAACAATAGAGGGTTCGGTTAGTTCTATGAGTTCAGCGTGGGACAACTGGGTAGCTGGAATGGCAGACAGCGAGGCGAATTTCTCACAGCTTACAAGCAATCTGGTAGACAGTATTGTAACAGTGGTAGGGAATATAGCACCGAGGGTAATAGAAACAGTGCCGAGGCTGGTAAGCGGACTGGGAGAAATCGTAGAGCAGCTTGCAACGTATATACCACAGGTTATACAGGAGTTATTACCGCCTTTAATGAGCGGCGTACAGGACTTGCTTAATACGCTGGTTGGAATGCTGCCGGAAATGATAAGCATAATCGGGCAGATTATACCGACAATCATAGATACGCTGCTTACTATATTACCGCAGCTTTTAGAGGCAGGCGTACAGATTATTACGGAATTGGCGCAAGGTATCGCACAAGCGTTACCTACATTGCTGCCAACAATCGTAACGGTGGTTACGAACATTGTAACCATGCTGATAGAAAATATACCGTTGCTGATTACAGCAGCATTACAGCTGCTTACGGGGCTGGCACAGGGGCTGGTAGCAGCGCTGCCCGTACTGATTGAAGCACTGCCGGAAATCATAACGGCTATCATAAATGCACTGGTTGAGGGCATACCGCTTATTATCGAAAGTGCGGGCGATATTATAGTCGCATTGATTGACGGCATCATAGATGCAATACCGCTTTTAATCGCAGCCATACCGCAGATTATAGCAGCCATTGTAACAGGACTGATTACGGGGCTGCCTAAGATTTTGACGGCGGCAGGCAAGCTGGTAACGGCAATCATAAATAAAATAAAAGAGCTACCTACTCTGATACCGCAGGCAATCGCTGCGGGCGTTGAGAAAATAGCAGAGTGGGGCGCAAATATGCAGGAAAAAGGCGGCACAGTTATAACAAATTTTGTAACGAAAGTTATAGATATTGTTAAGGAGCTGCCGCAGAAAATCTGGAACAGTATAGTAAGCGCAGTAACCAGAGTGGCTACGTGGGGCAACAATATGCTTACGAAAGCCAAAGAGGTAATGAACGCCATGGTAACAGGCGTTATTACGATTGTTAAGGAACTGCCGCAGAAAATCTGGAACAGCATAGTAGGGGCAGTTACCAAAGTGGCTACGTGGGGCAACAATATGCTTACGAAAGCCAAAGAGGTAATGAATGCCATGGTAACGGGCATTGTTACGATTGTTAAGGAAATACCGCAAAAGATTTATAACAGCATTTCTGGTGCAATTACCAAAGTGGCTACATGGGGTACAGAAGTAAAGAACAAAGCCGTAGAGGGCATGAAAAATGTAATTACTGGAATAACAGACGTATTTAAGAATATTGGCAGTACGTTTGCCGGGTTCGGTAAAAACATGGTAGAGGGCATCTGGAACGGCATAAGCGGCGCTACGAGGTGGATAAAAGACAAAATAAGCGGCTGGGTAGGCAATGTTACCGACTTCCTTAAGGATTTATTTGGAATTGCCAGCCCGTCTAAGCTGATGCGTGACGAAATCGGCGTATATCTGGCGCAGGGTATCGGCGTTGGCTTTTCTAATGAAATCGGCGGAGTTAAGAAAATGATTGAGGACAGCGTACCGCAGGAGTTTGACGTAGACGCAAAGGTAAATGTAGGCAATGAATTTAAGTATGATAACGACGACAAAAAGCCAAAGCCGAGAGGCGGCGGCAGTGCAGCAGGCGGCGTAGTTGTCAATCAGTATATTTATGCGAATACCACGGACTATGCAAAACAGCAGAAAGAGGCAGCCCGACAGTTCAGAATGATAGCAAGGACGGTGTAACACATGGAAAATGAAAAACTGACTTACATAAATTCAAGGGGCGAGCGGTTAGAGCTGGGAGTAGACAGCGTATACCATTGCAATATAAGTAAAGACGTAGAGGGCATTTCCGGCGTTACGAGCGTCATTTACAGCACAAACAGTATGGGACAGCACGGCGACACCTACGTAGGGCAGCGTATCGAGGCGAGGGACATAGACGTAGTGGGACATATCAACACACGGGACAAGGCGCAGGCATTGGAACTGCGCCGCCGTATGCTTAAGATATTTAACCCAGAGCTTAGCGCTACGCTGGTGTATGAGTACGGCGGCTTTAAGCGTGTGATTGATTGCAGGGCGTATGGAGAGCCTAAGATACTAAAGAAAGAGGTACTTTATGAGTTTGATTTACAAATAGAGTGCCTTAACCCGTTCTGGCGGGAAGAGGAAGAAACAAAAGAGGATATAGCAAGCTGGGTGGCTGCGTGGCATTTCCCTTGCGTTATCGAAAAGGACAGCACAAAGAGCATGATATACGGATACCGAGCGGAAAGCGTAATAGTGGACTGCTACAACGAGGGCGACGTATCAACAGGAATGAGGATAAGGTTTACAGCACTGGGGACAGTTTCAAACCCGATACTGCTTAATGTGGATACCGAGGAATTTATACAGATTAACGCCACTATGAAAACGGGCGACGTGATAGAGATTAACACGAAGTACGGCAGCAAGGGCGCTAAGCTGATAAGGGACGGCGTAGAAACCGACTATTTCCGCTACATTGATGTAGACAGTACATTTATGCAGCTTGCCATAGGCGACAATATGTTTAGGTATGATGCAGCCAGCGGCGTAAATTCTCTGGAAGTATCCATATTCTACAGCAAGGAATTTTTAGGAGTGTGACGGTATGGAGCTTAGAGTATTCGACAAGACAGTACAGCCGCTGGGAGCTATAGACGAGCTGGCAAGCCTGCTATGGCATACAAAGTATTTTGACGTAGGAACTTTTAGCCTGCTTGCGCCGATTACGGACAATAACAGCCGTTTGCTGGTAGAGGGTAACTTAATAACCAAGCACGACGGAAAAAAGGAAGTAAAGACCGCCGACGGCGGCGTATGGCGCAGGGCAGCGCAGATAACCTACGTACACATTACCAAAGACGAGAACGGCTTAGAGCAGTTAGAGGCACAAGGCTATATGCTTAGCTGGTGGCTTAATAAGCGCTGCATTTATCCGCAGATTGTGGCGACAGGTACAAACCAGTATCTTATAAACCTTATGGTAAAGAACAACTGCGGCAGCGCAGCAGGAACAAAGCGGCGTTTTCCATTGCTTACATTTCTGGCGCAGGAAACCATAGACGGCGTGGCGGTTGAATATGCAAACGAGGTATACGCACAACTGGGACAGGAAGTAAAGGCAAGGGCGCAGGCTGGAAAGCTGGGCTATGACATTCTGCTTAACGAAAGAGAGAGACTGTTTGGCTTTTATCTGTATAAGGGCAATGACCTTACAGCCACAAATACCGAGGGTAACACACCCTGCATATTTTCAAGAGATTTTGATAATGTCAACGAGCAGGAATATACAGCCAGTATAGAGAACTGCGGAAACTTTATTTATGTGCAGGGAGCAGCTGACGACGACGGCAGCCAGCCAGTAACCACAGTGGACGGCGAGGGCGCAACGGGGCTGGATTTAGTAGAGGCATTCTGCGACGCTACGGACATTGCCAGAAAGTACCAGCAGGGGGAAACAGAGGTAACAATACCGCTGAATACCTATATTGCAATGCTGAAAACGAGAGGCGGCGCAGAGTTGGAAAACTACGGCAAGAACATAAATTTTGTAAGTACCATAAATACAAATTCAAACTTAAAATTTAAGGCTGATTTTGATTTAGGCGACCGTATTACTTGCAAAGAAACTAAGTGGGGCATACAGATAGATGCACGCATTACAGAAGTAACAGAAACATACCAGAAAGGCGAGGAAACCATAGAGGCGACTTTTGGCGACAGCCTGCCAACGCTGGTAGACCAGATTAGGAAAGTGAGGTAGCAGAAATGGCAAACAGCTTACCGTTTAATGCCGTGGCAGTAGACGGAGAGTACGACAGGGTATATAAAGCCGAGGATTGGGCGTGGTACTTTGCTACTTTCATTGCAAACGGCATTTTTCCAAAGCCGAGCGACGGGCTACAGGTAGTAGCTTACAGCGGCATGGAAATAAGAGTAAATGCAGGCTATGCCTTTATAAACGGCTACGCCTTTAGAAATCCTGCAACGCTTAGCGTAACACTGGATACGGCAGAGGGAGCGCTTAACAGGGTGGACAGGGTAGTAGTTCGCTGGGATTTGCCGCAAAGAGATATGTATATTGCGGTGCTGAAAGGCACACCGTCTGCAAAGCCGACAGCAACGGCAGTAACACGCACTACGGAAATATGGGAGCTTGCGCTTGCAGATATTTACGTAGGCAAGGGCGTAACAAGGATACAGACGCAAAACATCACAGACCAGCGGTTTAATAGCGCAGTCTGCGGAATTGTAACAGGAACGGTGGAAGAGATAGACGCAAGCGTGCTTACAAAGCAGTTTACGGACTTTTTCAACACCTACAGCGCAGCTGTGCTGGACGAGTTCAGCGCATATAAGCAGAGTATGGAAAAGTACCTTACAGAGATTGCGGGCGTATATGACAGCTACGTAAGCAAGACAGAGGGCTTATTTGCGCAGTATGAGAGCCAGTTTAACGAAAGATACAGCAGTTTTGAAAGTACGCTTGACAACTGGGATAAGGAACTTTTAAGCGCCTATACAGACTTTATGGCAAAAATTAAGCTATTCCAGTCGGACGCTGAAAACGAATTTAACACATGGTTTGAGAGTATCAAGGACAAACTGGGCGAGGACATAGCAGGCAGCCTGCAACTGCAAATTGAAGAGCTGGCAGCAGCCATGCAGGAAGTGAAAAAGCAGGCAGAGGCTGGCGCGAAAGAAACCAAAGAGGCAATAGCAGCGCTGGACGAGCGACTTAAGAGAGTAGAAAGCGGCTGGGGCATTGACTATAAGCATGATGCTGTACTGGGATTGTGTTATATGGGTGCGGCATACATGAGCCAGCATTACGAAAGAACAGTAGAAACGGCAGTGTTAGGGGCTACCTACGTGGGTAATTCCTATCTTGCAAATACATTTTAGAAAGGCGGCAGACCATGAAAGGATTTCCTAAAGTATTAAAGACAAAAGAGGACTATTACAACTGCCTTGCTATGGTAGCAAGCGGAGAACTGGCGGCAGCGGACTTGCTGGCAAAAATCGAGAGCGCAGAGAACCAGCGTTATATTGAGTGCGGCGTAGCAGCTGTAGAGGAAGAGAAAAAGGCGGTTACGGTATATTACTGCGACGAGGCAGCGGTAGGTATGAAATTTGTAGCGGGCGACGTATCCGGCACAGTGCAGGGAGTAACACATATCCAGACCGACGAGGCAGCGGCAGGAGAGGCGGGAAACGACAGAACAGCCCTTACACTTTCCAAAGCGGTAAAAGCGGGCTGCAAGGTAATTGCGCTGGAACGCACAGACACCGTGGCAGGAATGACAACAGACGACATTGCAGCACTGAAACCACAAAATCACGGCCGCGAACATCGCCGCCGCGGCCGCGCCGTAGCACAGCGCCTCGCGCGTGACGGGGTTGCCGTTCGGCAGGTAGAACAGCATCGTCACGCCCGCGTGGTTAAACAGTGCATTGAGCGCCGCCATCAGCACCAGAAACGGCACGAGCCGGCCGA
>OHUY01000281.1_pt1 | contig 21520 bp, 7 predicted proteins | sample 1579301 | NCBI WGS metagenome assembly OHUY01 (sample SAMEA3882520, study PRJEB24775) | human gut metagenome | biome: human-associated habitat; feature: intestine environment; material: feces | place: Netherlands | collected 2009/2010
ACGCCAGTAGGCAAGTTCGTTCGCCAGCAAGGTATCCTGGAACCATTCGCGCTGCCAGAAGGCATAATCGGCATATTGCAGCGGCGGCGGAGGCAGCGACGTTTCATTACCAGCATGCAATCGAGCATACTGCTGCTGTAACTCATCGAACAATAGCCGTAACGAGATACCGTCGATGATGATATGGTGCGCGCAAAACACCAAATGACAACCTTGATCGGGTTGAATAATCTGAGTTACCCCCCACAGAGGACCGCGTGCCAGATCGAACCGGGTGTTTATCACCTGCTGAATTACCGCATCTAGCGCTGAAGTTGGGGCCTGCGCTGCCAGCGTGACCGTATCGAGAACTAACGAAGACGCATCATCTATCACCTGGCAAGGCCGATCGTTACGTACTATGATACGGGTACGCAAGATGGCGTGGCGTGCTTGCACATGGCGCAATGCCTCCGTGAGCATCGGCATATCCACCACGCCATGCAAACGATACACCACATAAAGGTTGTAGTTAGTGGCGGTACTGTCGTATTTTTGCAAAAACCACAACCGCTCCTGATTAAACGACAGCGGGATTGCCTGCGCCGGATCCGCTTTGATGATGGGAATGCGGCTGGGCGACACGCCTGATTGCGCCAACTGTCGTAATAGCTTTTCCTTTTTTTCCGCCGGTAACATTCGCGCCAATGCGGCATGATGTATCGTCATGACCGTCCTTTCCTTTTCGCTGTGTTAAATACTTTTGCCAACGTCACTCATTAATCATGTCGTTAACTAGCACGGCAAGTGCGGACCCTCCATCATCCTGCTGCTCCTGCTCGACCAACTGCGCTAACGCGCGCACGCTGGCATCCTCCATCACGTCGAAAAAGGAAAGAGTGACGGCGAACCGTTCCTGTACCTGCGCCAGCAACATGCCCAGCATCAATGAATGTCCGCCAGCTTCGAAGAAGTTGTCGTCAATGCCCAAGCCGTCAATTCCCAGCAATGCTTCACAAATCGCCACTAAGCCGCGCTGCGTTTTGCTCTCTGGAGCCGCGTAAGGCACCGAAAACGCCGGACGCGGCTGACGGCGCACCGACGGTTCGCTAGGGATGACACTTCCCGCGTCCGCCACCGGCGTTACGGCGCTCCTCTGTTCTTCTGGACTGTCGACCCAGTAACGGATTTTGTCAAAGGCGTAGGTCGGTAGAGAGACACGGCGCGGTTGCTCACCTGCAAACGCAGACAAATCGATGTTATGCCCTCGCACCCAAAGCGCTGCCACGGTATCTAAGATATGTTTGTGCTCATCGCTGCTGCGGGCACCTGCTGGCAGCGAGCTGAACGCGAGACGATCACCTAATGCATGACCGTTGGTCAGCTGGGTCAGGGTGGCACCTGGCCCGATTTCCAGAAAATCGACATCAAATGTAGCTTGCGCCTCTTGCAGTGCAGCGGAGAACTGCACAGGCATCAGCATCTGTTCAATCCAGTAGTCCGGTGTGGTGAGAGTGTCGGCACTGACGTGCGCGCCGGTTACGGTAGAGATGATGGTGAGCGTCGGCGGGTTCAGTCGTACATTCTCAAATGCCTGACGTAGCGCCTGCGCCGCATCTTGCATCATGCTAGAGTGGAAGGCATGAGAGGTATGCAATCGTTTGTTGATGATGTTCTGCTCCGTCAGACGCTGGCTGACGGCGAGGATCTCCGACGTAGGCCCGGCGATAACCGAATAGTCAGGGGCGTTAACAGCGGCAATCGCCAGCGGGGCGGTAATCAGTGCGCGAATCTGTGCTTCGGGCAGCGCCACCATCAACATGGCACCGCTTGGTGCCTGATGCATCAGCTCTGCTCGACGCGCCACCAAGCGCAACGCATCCTCTAAAGAGAACACGCCTGCCAACGTCGCTGCCACCCATTCGCCCAGCGAATGACCAATCATTACCGTTGGCGTGATTCCCCAACTGAGCCACAATTGGGCTAAGGCATACTCGACGCTGAACAGCAGCGGTTGTGTGAGGCAGGTTTGCGCAAGGCGTTCGCCTTGGGCTAACGAGACTTCTGCTCTGAACAACTCATGGCGGATATCCAGTTGGTATTCACGCTCGAGTAACGTCGCGCAACGGTCGAAGGCATCGGCGTAGGCCGGCCAAACCTGATAGAGCTGATGGCCCATGCGCTGATATTGGCTACCCTGCCCGGAAAACAACAGCCCCAGCCCGAGCTGTGTCTGCGCTACACCACGAGCAAACGGCGCTGTCGCGGCCTGCTGCAACAGCGTCCCGGCAGCATGTAGATCTCTGGTTACGAGCGCGGCGCGATGTGCGAAGGCTTTACGTCCCTGTGAGAGTGTCCACGCCAGATCCCGCCTATCCGGCAGCGATTCATGTTGCAGAAAATCGGCAAAACGCGCCAGCCCCGAGGATAAGGCACTGTCGGTCTTGGCAGAAAACGGCAAAATACTGTAGGCAGGTACAGGCGCTCGCGCTTGCAAGTCAACGGCTGGCGCTTGTTCCAGCACAACATGGGCATTGGTGCCGCCCATGCCAAGCGAGGTGACGCCCGCGCGACGGATGCCGCTTTCCGGTTGCCACGGTTGACAGGTAGTGTTGATGTAAAACGGACTATTGGTCAGATCGATCTGTGCATTGGGCCGTTCAAAGTGCAATGTTGCGGGAATTATTCCCTGCTGCACTGCCAGCGCGGTTTTTATCAACCCTGCGACGCCCGCTGCCGTATCCAAATGGCCGATATTGGTTTTTACCGACCCCAGCGCACAGTACTGCTTTTGTGACGCGCCCGCAAAGGCTTGGCTTAGCGCAGAAAACTCAACCGGATCGCCCAAACGCGTACCGGTACCGTGGGCTTCCACATAAGTGATATCCTGCGGTGTCAAACCTGCCAACCGCTGTGCCTGAGCAATGGCGCGCGCTTGGGCATCCACGCTCGGCGCGGTATAACTGATCTTCTCCGAACCGTCGTTGTTGACGGCAAATCCTTTGATGACCGCATAGATGTTATCGCCATCACGCAGCGCTTCATCAACACGCTTTAACACCACCAGCCCCGCGCCGGTGCCGGGCACAAATCCGCTGCTGTTATCGGAAAACGCCCGACAGTGGCCATCGGCGGCGGTGATCCCACCTTCCTGCGACAAGTAGCCGGTTTTTGCTGGTGGCCCCAGCGTTACTCCGCCAGCAATCGCCATGTCACACTGCCAAGTCAACAGACTTTGGCATGCCACGCACACCGCCACCAAGGATGTCGATGAGGAAGTCTGCACCGTGATCGCCGGGCCGCGCAGGTTGAGGTGATAGGCGATGGTAGTAGTGATACTGTCTTTGTCGTTACCAATGGCCGCCTGCAAACTGCCAGAAGAGAAAACGCGTTTAAAGTGCGGCATCAAGTTCAGCATCAAATAGGAATCCATGCTTTTGCCAGCAAAAATACCCACATCCCCCGGATAATCGGCAGCCACATAGCCCGCATCTTCGAAGGCTGCCCACGCGGTTTCCAACAGGACACGGTGCTGAGGATCCATCAGCTCCGCCTCTCGGGGTGCGATACCGAAGAAAGCAGCATCAAATTTATCGATGTCAGCTACCTCCCCTTTGGCCTTGACGTAATCTGGGTGCTGAACAAATTCAGGACTGATTCCCATCGCCAGCAGTTCCTCATCGCTGTAAAAGGAAATGCACTCTCGGCTTGCCAGAAGATTTTCCCAAAACGCCTGTACCGTATCGGCTTGAGGGAAACGCCCCGCCATCCCAATGATAGCTATACCAAAATCATTCTCTGCCATGTTGCTTTCCCCCTATATTCAGGTTTATCACGCGTTTCATTCAGTGGAATCAGTGATGACTGTCGGTTGTGGCTGCCCAGCGCGTGTGACCAAAGGCCAAACGCTGCTTCGCCGCACGCAGTTGTGTCTGATCTCCTGTGGTCCCTTGCGCTGCGTCCGGGGCCAGCAGAAATTCCGCCAAGCGTTTGATGGTAGTGAAGCGCAGCAGGTCAACCAACGCCACGTGCTGACCGCACTGCTGCCCGATGTATTGCTGCATCTGTACTAGCAGAAGTGAGTGTCCACCGAGATCGAAGAAATTTGTGGTGGTGCCGACACGCTCCAGGCCAAGCAACTGCTGCCAGATCTCCGCCAGACGCTGTTCCAGTTCGGTTGCCGGAGGGACATACTCGCCCGGCCCTTCCAACTGCCGCAGATCGACCAGCGGCAGGCACTGGGGATCGATTTTGCCGTTTACACCTAGCGGCATGGCGCTCAGCGGCACGTAGAGCAACGGCAGCATATGCAACGGAAGCCGCAGGCTGAGCCATACGCGCAATTGCTGAGCATCCAGCGCAACGCCGTTGACGCTGCAATAGAAGGCCACTAGTAGCGGCGTTGCCGCCGCATTGCGTCGCACATCGACCCACGCATCAGCAATATCCGGATGCTGTTTCAGTAGGCTTTCGATGTCGCCCAGTTCAACTCGGTATCCACGGATCTGCACTTGGCGATCTTGTCTGCCGAGATAGAACAACATCCCGTCGGTTGCCCAACGAGCACGATCGCCAGTTTTCAGCACCCGAACGCCAGGGTATTCCGGCAACTCGACAAAGCGCTCGGGATCCTGTCGTGCATCAAGGTAGCCGGGCGAAATGCCCAGACCAGAGAAACAGAGTTCTCCACAGGCACCTGGCGGTACCAAACGATTATATGCATCCACCACATAAGCTTGGGTGTTCTGAATCGGGCGGCCAATGGGCAATGCTCCCGTTTCTTGCTCCCTACGCTTTGCGACAGGAAAGTAGGTCGAGCAGATACCGCTTTCGGTCAGGCCATAACCGTTAACCACTGCCATGTGCGGCAGAAGCGGCGCTATCTGCTCATACTCTAACGCTTCACCACCGCACAGAAACAAGCGCAGCGATCCCATCGACTGAGCCAGCACAGAGAGGCTGGCAGAAAGCGATGGGGTGGTGCTCAGGATAGTCACCCGCTGAGATGCCAGCAGCGCAATGAGCGCATCACTATCCAAACTCTGCGCTTTTTGCGCCAATACTAAGGTACCGCCAGCGGCGAGCAGCGGCAGTACCTCCCCGACAAAGCTAGCAGACGCGACTGAGGTAATGGGTAGCAGAACATCCTGATGCGTCACTTGATAGCTGGATATAAAGGATGCGGTTAAGTTGACCAGATTACGTTGGCTGAGTCGGACGCCTTTGGGCTGCCCGGTAGTACCGGAGGTAAAGATCACCACCGCATCGCAATCTAAAGCATCTGGCGCAACACTAACTGGCAGGTTCGGTATTTCTGTCAGCAGGCTACGCCAGTCAGGCACTAGCACCCAAGGTATCGTCAGCCCATGAGGGGATTCCAGCGGTTGCGCCACCAGCAGCATGCACGGCGTTGCCTGCGCCAAGATCAGGGCATTGCGGGCCGCTGGCGCGTTACCATCCAGCGGCACATAGCTCGCCCCCAAAGAGAGGATCGCCAATTGTGCGATAATCAATTCGAAACAAAAAGGCAGTTGCAGTGCGACAGATTCTCCGCGTTTTACGCCTTGCGCACGCAGCCAAGTACACATCTGCATCGTGGCCTGTTGCAATTCGCCATAGGTCATGGCGTCGTCAGCGTGGCGCAAAGCCACCTGTGTAGGGCGCTGCTGGCAGTGCGGTAACACTAGCGCCAGCAGGTTATCTACGGGCGGCAGAGCAACTTCAGTGGCGTTGTGCCGCGCCAGCCAAGCGTGCTCTCGAGGGGTGAAACGAATCAAATCGCGGACTAACTGCGTGGGTTGGCTGCTGGCCTCATCTAGCAGTTCTCTCCACTGCGCCACCAGGTGCTGAATACGATCCGCACTGTATAACCCAGCGTCGTATTCGAAAGTGCCGGTGATGCGCCCATCGATATGCTGCATACTTAGCGAAATATCCACCTGAGATGCACTGGTATCCAACAATAATGGTGTAACGTTGACACCGTTTAGTGTCGGGCTCGCCAGAGGCATATTGTCGAGTTGGAACATGCACTGATATATTGGGAAATGTCCGGCGCTGCGATCCACATTCACTGCGCGCACTATGTCGGTAAATTCGAGACGCTGGTGCCTGAAAGCGGCAAACAGAATACCTCTGATCGTCTGTACTAACTCGGAAAACGATGCCGCTTCGTCAAGAGGTAAGCGCAGCGGTAGTACGTTGACCAGCGGCGCGATCATATGCTCCTGTTCTTTCGTCAGCCGCGCAGCAATCGGCATACCGACGATGTATTCCTGTTGACGCGCATTACGATGCAGCAGGAGGACGAAGGCGGTCAGCAGATAGTTATACAACGACACGCGCTGCGCACGCGCCGCCGCCAACACTCGCTCGCATGTGTTGGCAGACAATGCGAAGGCAACAAACGCGCCTTGGTAACGTGCCACCTTCTGACGCGGTTGATCGGTGGGGATATCAAGAATCGGCAACGTCCCCGCCAGGGTATTTTGCCAGTAACGCATCGCGTCCTGATAGGCGTCACTCTGACGCCACTCTTCTTGGTACTCCATGTAGTCGGCATACTCCAACAACGGTTCTGGCGTCAGCGATTCACCGTTATATGCGGCCTGCAATTCGCGTAACAAAACGCCTTTCGACCAGCCATCACTGATGATGTGGTGCAGATGAATCAACAATACGCTACGATCGTCATCGAGCGTCAACAGTTCAAACCGGCACAGCGGTGTGCCTGACGTTAAGGGCATGGGGTGTGCCGCACGCTGGTTGATCATCGCCTGTAGCGCGTTATCATCACTCACCGAGGGGAGTGGCACTATGGTCAGCAACGCCTGCGACGATACGCACTGAGGCACCGCCAATACTGGTTGTCCATTGTGGGTTTCCGCCATAGCACGTAACAGAGTATGCCGACTCATCAATTGACGAATCGCGCCGTCCATCCGCGTGCGATCCAGTTCTCCTTCAAGCAGCAAGGCGGTGGGGTTATTGTATAGTGCAGTATGCGGCGCCAATTGTTGCATAAACCACATCGACGATTGAGCCGATGACAACGGTAGGTAGCGCACGGCGGGAGTTTCACGTAAATCGACGCGACTGGCTGAGTACGCCCGCGCCAAGTCGAGCAACGTTTTACGACAGCACTTGCCATTGTCGGAGAGTGGTAACTCTGACATTGCCAACAAACGGTTCGGCAGCATGTAGGCAGGCAAGTTTTTGGACAGTGCGTCCATTAAGGCCGCCAAATTGAGCGGCACGCTACTGACGACAAAAGCGTAAATCAACTGATTGTCGGGATCATCCTGATCCGCCACCACGACTGCCTGCTGTACCCCCGGGAAACGCATCGCATGGGCTTCGATTTCTCCCAATTCAACGCGCAACCCTCTAATTTTAATCTGAAAATCATTACGGCCAATGTAATGAATTTGTTGGCTTTCCCCGTCGCGCCACACCAGATCTCCAGTTTTATACAGCCGCTCCGGTTTCCCTAAATGGCGCAAAGTTGGATGTATAGTAAAACAGCGATCAGTTAACGCCACGTTGTTGAGATAGCCACGTGCCAGCCCGATACCAGCGAGATACAGTTCGCCCTCTTCGCCGTCTGCTACCGGATTACCATGGTCATCCAGCACATAGAGTCGGCAACCGTCAATCGCTTGACCGATAGGGATATCGTCGTAGTCGTACCCGCGCAGGCAGCGGTGATGACTGACATCGATTGCTGCTTCGGTCGGGCCATAGAGATTTATAAGATCACCCTGCGCCACCGATTGATAAAAGCGAGCCACACTGTGGACCGTGAGTTTCTCACCGCTGGAAAACACTAATCGCAATGAGGCGGTCAAACGAGGATCCTGTTTCATCTCCAGATACTCGACAAACAGGTTCAGCATCGAAGGGACAAAGTGCACAACCGACACGCGGTGACGCTGAATCAGTCGAGCCAAGGTTCGCGGATCGCTCTCCAGTCCGGACGGTAACAGCACTACAGATGCGCCGTACATCGCCCACCAGAACATCTCCCAGACAGAGACGTCAAAGGTGTACACCGTCTTCTGAAACAGCACGTCCTGAGAACTGATAGGATAAGCGTTCTGCATCCAGACAATTCGGTTTAGCAGCGCTGCATGTTCCGTCGCCACCCCTTTAGGGACACCGGTGGAACCGGAGGTGTAAATAATATACGCCAGTTGCCGCGCATGTGGTCGGTAACGCAGATCCGTCGTTGGCATGGCACTGACCGCCGCGCTGTCGATTTCGACGCGAGGAATCGGCCAGCGATCACCATCGTCAGTACCGATCAGACAAACAGCGCCGCTGTTGCTCAGTATATTTTCAATGCGGCTGCGCGGTGCATTGTACGCCAGCGGTAAATAGGCACCACCAGCTTTTACAATAGCGAAAATGGCAATCAGCATTGCCATGCCGCGCGGCAGGCGGATAGCTACCACACGATCCTCGCCGATCCCCAGCCCACGCAGATAATGCGCCAGTTGGTTAGAGCGTGCATTAAGATCGTGATAGCTCAGCGCCGCGTCCCCCATCAATACAGCGGCTTTTTCCCCATATTCTCCGGCGATACGATACAAATAGTCGACTATCGTTTGGTCGTCGGTAGGCAACTGTCTCATAATCCCTTGCTGTTCCATAACTCTGGCCTTCAAAGCGAGATAAGTACGTAAAATGGCGTGACGGGTTACGCCTGTCCGCCGTTGTCGGAAGCCAACCGCGCGTGGCAGGCGTCGATTTCTGCCTGACTACTGCCTTTGAGTTGAAATCCCTGTTCAAGAAGCTCATGCAAAAAAGCAATGTCCTCTTCGCTGGATGTGCCGCGCTGCTCAATCTGCTGGATGCGCTCAAAAAAACGACTGAGCAATTCTTTCAATTGCGCACTGGCAGCCACATCGGCGGCGCGGTGATGGCGTGTGGCTGTCAGGGCGTTAGTGAGCAGCGTGATGCGTTGGCGGCGCACGGCTTCCGGATCGGTCTTCACCGCCATGTTATCCCCCAGCACCAATGCTAGTTGCGCACGATCATGACGATTGTCAAATGCGTAAACTGGTGCTGGATAGCGATTCTCCAGCAGCAGGTTTTTCAGCACACTTTGCGGACCGATCTCTATCGCGATCGGTGACAAGTGTCCTGTCAGGTAGGTGAGAGAGCGCTGCCACTGGACTGGCGTGACCGTATCGGGATAGGGTTGAGCGTTGACATTGGAGATCACTGGGCAGCACGGACGTCGCCATTCGCAGCGATCCAGCGCCTTGCGCAATTGCTGTCCGCAAGGTTTCAATAGTGGGCTGTGGTAAGGAACACCACCAATCAGCGGCACTACTTCGACTTGGCGATCATGATCCAGCAGGTATTGCTCGGCGGCGATAATGGCCGAGTTTTGTCCGGATAACATAAACTGTTGCGGCGAATTGAAGCAGGCAATACCGACCTGCTGTCGGGTTTCACGCTCCGCCACCTCGCACGCCGCTGCCACCAGTGCCTGATTCCCTTGCTTGATGATAGTGGTACTCGCGTCCATTTCGCGGGCGATCTCACTGGCTAAACGGCTACGCATCGCCACCAGCGCCAGTGCTTGGGAAAAGCTCAGCGCACCACTACAGGTCAGCGCAGCATATTCGCCCAAACTATGACCCAACATATAACGTAGGTTGACATGGACACCGGTTTGCGCCAAAAACTGCTGCCACGCGACAAAGTGGGCCACGCTGGTGGTATAGATAGCCAGCGCCATTGCCGTCGGCTCAGCAAGTTGTACCAAAGTACCCGACAGGCACAGCGCTGCCATGTCCCGTTCCGTGATCTGGCTAGCTTCATCAAACAGAGTACGCACCTGCGGATAACGCTCATACAGCCACCGTGCCATGCCTACATATTGCGAACCGGAGCCAGGGAACATCAGTGCGACATCCTTCGTCATGCTTCACTCCCCATCATGTAATTCATCGCAATTTGGATTTCATGAATTTGCGATGTCCCTTCGATGATTTCCATGATTTTGGCGTCGCGGTAGTAACGTTCGACGGCATAATCGGCATGGCAACCATTCGCACCGAGCAGTTGCACCGCCTTCCCGGCCACGTCCACCGCAGCTTTGGAAGCGACATACTTCGCCATCAGGATTTGGTTTATCATGGCCGGGTGCAGCGTTTCGCGGTATTCCGCCGCGCTGAAGCACATTAGTTGCGCACTGCGCGTTTGGGTCAGCATTGTGGCAAACAAGTGCTGAACAATGCCATGAGAAAATAACCGCCGCTTGAACTGTTTACGCTGGCGGATGTAGCGCGCTGCCACATCCACAGCGGCCCGACATAATCCTAGGCTGCCACAAGCGGTGGTGAACCGCCCTTCATTGAGCGCAAAATTCACCGCCAGCGGTACCCCAGGGGTGAGCGGACCGAGCAATGCATCCTCCTTCAGGCGGCAGTCATTAAAATGCAGCTCTGCCAACATATTGCCGCGTAACCCCAACATGTCGTTGAGTGGAGTGATAGTAAAGCCGTCGGTATTGCGATCGATAAGCACTGTCGCTAATTGATTACCACAGTGGATTAAAACAATAAAAAAATCAGCAATCTGCCCTAGCGTGATCCATTTCTTTTTCCCGTTCAGCCGCCAACCGTCGCCATCCTGCTGTAATTCTGTTTCCACGTTCACTAAGTCACTGCCGATATTCGGCTCTGTGAGGGCAATCGCGCCGATCAATTCCCCCGTTGCCAGCTTTGGCAAATAATGGGCTTTTTGCGCTGCGCTGCCCACGCGTTGCAGCAGCGTGCTGACCATGCCAGTCACTGTTATGAGATTTTCTAACGAACCGTGAACCCCAGCCATCACTTCATGCAAAGCGCACAGTTGATAAGAATCGTAACCTCGTCCGCCATATTTTTGGGGGATTGACGCACCTAAGTACCCGGCCTGCGCCACGCAAGAAATAATGTCTGGCACAATAAACTGCTGACGTTCAATATTCTGTGCAGCCAGGGCGAGATGTTGTTTGGCAAACAGGACTGCCTCTTGCTGAGCCAGCTCATAATTTTCAGTGCACATAGTTTACTCCAGGCCTGTTTGTCGCTGAATGAGCTCCACTATTTTATTGACGGTAGCAATCTGTTCTGTTTTCAACTCACTCACTTCCAGCTCAACCTGAAAATTTTTTTCTATAAACAGTATGATTTGCACAGTAAATAACGAATGGACAAGCCCGAGAGAAAAAATATCGTCATCATCGTTCAACGTATGCCCACGTAATGAGCGTGAAAGAAATTCCCGAATGGCGGCTTTCATATCTTGCTTTTTCATATTCATATCCCTATCTGGTTAACCCAGAATCACTGCTCGGCGTACGTCTGTTGATAGCGATAAAACCCCTGCCCTGATTTCACGCCCAAATACCCTGCATCGACCATTTTCTTTAATAAAAAGCTGGGGCGATACTTATCATCATTAAAACTTTCATATAGCACCTGCAACGATTGCAAAATCGTATCCAAGCCAATCAAATCGGCAGTTTGTAGTGGCCCCATCTTGTGCCCGAAGCAGGTTTTAAACAACGTATCGATATCCTCAGCACGGGCGATCTGCTCCTGCACCATAAATATGGCTTCGTTAACAAAAATCATCATGGCACGATTAGTGACAAAGCCCGGAGAATCATTGACCACGATGCCGGTTTTATTCAACTGAGCAAATAAGTGGTGAAATATGTTCAGTGTACGCTCTGCAGTATGTACACCACGGATTAATTCGACGGTGTGCATCAGCGGTACCGGGTTCATAAAATGGACGCCGACTACATTCTCCGGATGTCGCATTAATTTTGACAACGCAGTGATAGATATGGCGGATGTATTAACACCAAACACTGTCGACGCGCCGCAGATCGTATTCATCCGTGTGTATAGTGCATTTTTTTTCTCTATATCCTCAGTAATATTCTCAATCACCAAATCACATTCTACAATGTCGTCCAACTCAGTTGTGAAACGGATATTTTCCATTATCTCCGCTGTGCTATGCGTCTTTTTTTTATGCTGCGGGTGAAAATTATATAAGCGTAAGTTCGCTTCGATCATCTGTCGGCATTTATCCAACTGAGATTGAGAAATATCCACAACGTTAGTTGATATGCCGTATTGCGCCATGTTATGAGCGACGCCAGTTCCCATTACTCCTGCACCTATTACCGCCACGTTCATCATTGAGCTCCTTTACTGACAGGCTATTTCGAGGTTGTCTTCGCCCCCCAGTTGCGCCGCGATATGCGCGTAGATATTGCGCGGATTGGGGTTTTCCATCAGGGTCAAAAGATCGATATGTACGTTGAAATCGCGTTCTAAACGGGAGGTCAATTGCGTCACCAGCAGCGAATGCCCGCCTAATTCAAAAAAGTCGTCGTCCACCCCGACCGGCGATATTTCCAGCAACAGTTCCATCAGACCTGTGATATACTGCATACCCCGCGAGTGTGCGGCTACGAAAGGTACGCTTAACACGGGACGTGCCTGATAAGGGTGGTGCGTTTCGGGTCCTGCTTCGGGTTGGGTCTCCACACTACCCATTACCCGTCCAGGCAATGGGTAGTGGTTGTGTGCGAAGGGATATGCTGATGCGCTCCCGCGTTGCGGCAGCGGAGTGCCGTACCACACGGCCCAATCCACATTGATACCTGCACACCACAGTTGCGCCACGTAGCGCAATACATCAACGTCTTCTCTTATTTCCGGCGGCAGCCTAACCCAGTTGATACTGTGAACGCCCTCCCCCAGTTCTCGGGTATCTGCCAACAGCGCTTCACTCCAAAACCCTCTGTCGTTACGCTGTGCATCGGTGATGGGATTTCCTTGCCAAGCCAGCACGTAGCCGGGGATAGGTTCATGGCGCTCAGGAAGCCAGAGATGAAGCGCCTTTTGCTCCATTTCCCACAGCAAATGCAACACGTCTTGCGTCGCAATCATGCCACTGGCTGCAGCGGCAGGCAAAAGGCCTGTTCCAGCACCCGACAGCAGTGTTAATGTCGGTAGCAGGTTCATCCAGGTTTTTAGCGCGGCGATAGTCTGGCAGCCTCTGATTAGCAGGCTGCTGTTCGCTTGTGCCGCCCACGTTTCAGCGTGGCAATAAGCGGGTGGAATATTCATGCCGTCGAGTAATGCCGTCAGAGCAGTCGCTTCGCGTTGATAATGTGCCGAATGCGCCAGCCACTGTGCGTAAGTACAATCGTTCGTAGTACGTAGATCTGGACAGTGTAGGCCCCAAGGAGCGTCGGGCATTAGGTTATCCAGCGATGCCAGCATCGCTTGCGTACCATCGTTTTCCACTTGTATCACTCGGCGGCAATCAAACACGGGGCGCGCCACTTGTTGTGTGTAGGCTAGCGTTGACGCATCAAGGGTAGCCAGCAACGGGGTAAGCTGTTGCGTCAGCTCATCCAACTGCTCGAAAGACGGCGCGGAGAGAGGGATAAACACCGGTGCTCGCACTTGGTCATGGTCATCGCGCACCGCAGGATTCAGCCCTTCCAAAATCATATGCACATTAGTACCGCCAATGCCAAAAGAACTGACGCCAGCGCGGGGCGGCATCCGCGATGCGGGCCACTCCTGCGGCTGTATCGGGATATAAAACGGTGAATGCGCCAGATCCAGCTTCGAGTTAGGCATTTGATAGTTGGCGAGCGGCGGAATGGTCCGGTGATGAAGTACCAGCGCCGTCTTGATTAACCCAGCCACGCCCGCCGCCGCGTGGGTGTGGCCAATATTCGCCTTTACAGCCCCTAGTGCACAGTATTGGCGGTGTGAAGTATCGAACGCCTCCGTCAACGCAGCGAACTCGATAGGATCGCCAATACGGGTGCCGGTACCGTGGGTTTCAACGTAGCCGATGCTTTCTGGGCTTACTTCTGCCAGATGACAGGCCGCACAAATGACCGCCTTCTGTCCCTCATGACCAGGCGCGACAAAACCGATTTTTTGTTTACCGTCATTGTTGACCGCGCTACCCCGGATCACCGCATAGATGCGATCGCCCGCTGCCAGAGCATCTTCCAAACGCCGAAGCACAACCACACCCGCGCCATCGCCAAACAGGGTGCCAGAAGCCTGACTGTCAAAAGGACGGCAGTGGCCATCGGTGGAGTGGATCATGCCCTGTTGACAGAAGTAGCCTGACTTCTGCGGTAAATCGATAGTAATTCCACCCGCCAACGCCAGATCACATTCGCCAAACAACAAGCTGCGGCAAGCGATATGCGTTGCACTCAGAGAAGTCGAACAACTGGTGTAGAGACTATACACCGGACCGTTGAGATTGAGACTGTAGGCAATGAGATGTGCGAGCAGATCCTTATGACCATAGATGCCAGACTCAAAACGATTCAGCGCATCGCCGCCAATCTGTGACAGCGAACGCCGTAGCCAATCCACATCTTCTGACGCCCCCACGAATACCCCGGTGATCAGATCGCTGGTACGTTGGGCATAGCCTGCATCTTCCAGCGCATGGTAGGCAACTTCATGTAATACGCGGGATTTCGGATCCAGAGTCTGCGCCTCTTTGTGACTGTAACCGAAAAATGCAGCATCAAAGTCGCATATGCCCTCGATATAGGGCTTGGCCCGTACATAGGCCGGGTTGTCCAGAGTACTCTGTTCGACGCCTTCGGCCAGCAACTCCTCCTCGCTAAAGAAGGTGACGCACTCTTTACCCTGAACGATGTTATGCCAGAATTCGTGTAACGTCCGGGACTGCGGGAAACGGACCGCCATACCAATAATGGCGATTTCCATGCCGTTCATTTCGCTTGCGTATTCCATAAACTTCATTACCTTTCTTCAGGGCGAGGAGGCGCCCGGATTAATGCAAAGACGTGTGACTGCGCGCAGTATTTTTCGCAATTTGCAAAGCACGTTTTGCTATCTGATTCGCGCGCGTATTCGTCTGTACTGCAGGCTGTGGTGATGGCGCATTTGACTCGCCCTCCGGGGGCTGGCAAAACGTCGCCAGCTGGCGCACGGTGGCGTGGTTGTACAGCGACACCACGCTCACTTGCGGATAGTGACGCGCCATTTGCCCACTCAGTTGCACCATATCGAGTGAGGTTGCCCCTAATTCGGCATAGTTGTCGTCAATGCCTACTCTATCCAGACCCAGATACTCTTCCAGGATTTGGCAGAGCACGCGTTCCACTTCACGTGTCGCGGGGCTGTAAGGCACGCCAATTTCCGGACGGGGCCGCTTTTTCACTGTCTGCTGAGTAATCGTATCGTTAGCGGCAGACGGTACACCGCGATCCACCCGGTTGCCCCGCGCTAATCTATCGATCGCCCGAGGTGAGAGCAGCAGTTGCGCCCACGGACTGCGAGTGTTCAGTATCGGCCACAATTGGCGCATCACCTCGGCATTGCTCATGCTGAGCGCATAGCCGCCGAGGCGCCTTTCTGCTATCATGGCGTTCAGCCGGTCCATGCCTGCCGCAGTGCGATGCGTTACCACCACCTTGCCAATATGCTGCGGCGTGGTCAGGGTGGCGAAGGCGCGTGCAACCTCGGGCAATGGTACGGATTTGCATGGAAGGAGCGGTAGCGTGTTATCATCTATCCAAGCGACAATCTGTTGCAGGTAGCGACTAAACGCACCATGCGCCGCGTGAAAATTAATCGGAATAAAGGTGCCGCCTTGGGCGAAGAAACGCATCGGTAGCGCTTTGTCTTCCACAATGTCCTTGCTGCCCAGCTCAAGAAAACGGCCCAGCGGTGCCAGCAGCGCGAGGCTAGCGTCAAGCAGACGGCCTGTGAGGGAGTTAAGGATCACATCCATCCCCTGTCCGTCCGATGCGGTCAGCAGAGTGGCAGCGAACTGTTCGTCGTGTGAATCAGCTACGGCATGTACGCCTAGCGAAAGCAAGTAATCGCGTTTCTGCTCGCTACCTGCTGTGGCGAAAATCTGTGCTCCGCAGCGTTTGGCAATATGTAGCGCAGCCAAGCCAACGCCCCCCGCCGCACTGTGGATCAATACTCGTTCTCCGGGTTGCAAATTAGCGCGCACCACCAGTGCGTAATAGGCGGTGAGGTATGCGATAGGCAGCGCAGCCGCCTGTTCGATGCGACAATGGGCTGGTTTTCTCACTACGCAATCGCTTTCTACCCGTGCGTACTGGACAAAACCACCGTTTAGCACCGCCATAACATCCTCTCCCGGGGCAAATTCAGTGACATTTTTACCCACGCGAGTAATGCGTCCGGCGCACTCCAGTCCCAATTGCAGCGGAGCCTCACCCGGCTGCTGCCGGAGCAATCCCGTGGTGAACAGCACATCCTTAAAGTTCAGTCCGGTGGCCAGTACCTCAATCTCTACTTGTGAATCCCCCAGCGCTAAGCGCGGCGTAGGGCACAACGCTAGCTTTCCTGCCCCCTCCCCCTCAGCGGCCAGCCGCAGTTGGTAGTTATCGGCACTGGGCACGCGCAGTCGCGTGTCGTCATCGACATCTTGTATGTGGAGCTGTACCTTGCGCTTCACCATTGCCGCACAGCGGGCAACCATCTCGCCTGCCATGTCGTAGAGCGTGAAAGCGTAGCTGTCACCCTCCTCATCGTGCCGATTGACAGTCAGCGCCACATGTAAGGTGTTCGGCAACGGGCGGTACAGGCGTAAATCCTGATAAAGGAAAGGTACCGAATCAGTATGAAAACCAGGCAGTTGTTCGACAACACTGCTGGCGATGTCCAACAGCGCAGGGTGCAGTGCGATCGTATCATTAGCGGCAACGGTGGGCAGGGCCAGCGTTGCGAAAACCTGAGTCTGGGCGGTATTGCCATACAGTTGTTGTACGCTGTGCCAGCGCGGCCCATAGTGGAAGTGCGTGCTCGATAATTCCTTTGTTGGAGGAGTGATAGTGTGCATCTCGCGCATCAGCCCCGTGAGATCGCACACAACATTATCGTCTACCATCAGACGCGTCGCCCTGCCTCTGGCATGGGTTGTTAACGTGCCACTAAAGCGCTCCGTCATTGATTTCACCTCGACACTAACTCCTTGCCCGTTAGGTGAAATGTCAACAAAAACGTCAACACTGCAGTTGTCCATCACAGTCAACGGTGCCAAAAAGACCAATTCATCAATGCAGATTTGGTCTTGCACAAAGTAATGGCGCAGAGCTTCATACGCCAGCGCCAGATAGCCGGTTCCCGGCAGCGTGGCGATACCGGATATCCGGTGCTCATCCAGCAGCCAATCGGACTCGGGGGATAATCGCGCGTAGTAGCTGGTGTCAGCCCCTTGTTGTTTATAAGCCTGTAGCAACGTTCCCGTCATCAATGGGCGCAGTCCACGCAAGACATCGTATTCACTGCCGTTTATAGCATCCAACAACATGCCCTGCTCACGCAATGCATCCAACCCGATACTGAGCGCATTCACCTTGTAGCGGGTACGCAGTTGCTGTGCCAGTGCATCCAAATAGGCGCTGGCGGTAGCATAGCCTGTCTGGCCAATCTCCGCATTCACGGCAGCCAACGAGTTACAGAACAGCAGTAGCAGACGCTCATCCAGCAGATTCCGTTGCGCTAACGCATGCAGCACATTAGCAGTACCCCGTTCTTTCACCGTTAGCGTGTCGCGTAGCGCAGATTCGCTCAATTGATGCAGTGTCAATGTGGTGGTAGCGTCGGCAGCAAAAATCACGCCATCCAACCGTCCATAGCGTTCGAGCAGAGTTGCCAGACAAGCTCTAACCGCCTCCGCCTGCGTCACGTCGCAGTGGATAACGTCTAATGCGTCCTGCTGCACCGCTTCATGGTGATAACCTGTGCGGCTGCTCAGTACCACACGGACTCCCTCACGCTGAGCAAGCGCTTCGCCGATCATGCGGCCAATCCCCTTTTCACCGCCGATAATCCACAGTACGTTGCCCGGTATACACCCTGTTTGAGGGGGTAAGTGCGCCAACAGCCGTGTCGGGATAAAGCGTCGCAGGTAAAGCATCCCCTGCCTGAGCGCCATTACCGTTTCTTGTTTCGGGGCCAGACGCTGGGTTAGCAAGTTCAGATTCTCATCACTGCTCTGCGCATCGATATCGATCAATCGTACTTCGGTCGGGTGCAGCTCTTGGGCAAACACGTTTACTGCGCCCGACAACGCTGCCAGCGTCGGTTCGGGATTATCCTCTTCCTGTACGCGAAACGCACCATGGGTCAATACTGTTAAGGACGCCAGCGGCGTGGTGCTGTGCATACACCAGCGAGCAACACGATAAAGTCCCGAGAGCGACTGTGTCAACGATGATCCTGCCTCCGCACCGGGAGCATACAAGCAATGTAACTGTCGGTAGGTTTTGTGTGCTAAAAGTGCGCAGATGTCGTGGAAATGCGTCAGAATACGGTCATTATCCCACACGTCGTCCTCTGACGATATCGGCAGCGGCATTGTGATGCTGTCGACACCACTACTCATCAGCGTCTGCTGTAACTTGTCGCCGTCAGCACTAATAATGATGATCAATTCGCCCGGCGCATAGAACGCCTCCCGCAAGGATGTGTCGTGCATCCGCCACAGCACACGCTGGAGCCACTCATCTTGCGGACGGCGCAGAGGATTTGGATACTGGCGATAACCGGAAAGTGCAGCACCATAGCGATAGTAATAAGTCTGTTCGAAGGGGTAATCCGGCAATGGAATGTGCTTGCCGAGTGCCGTCTGGTTAAAGCGTCTCCAATCAATATTCTCCCCCCTGACCCACAGCGCCGCCAGCGTACGATGCAACATGTGCTCATCATCGATCGCCGCGTTGGCTTTGCGTAGCGTCAACAGGGTCGGCTGATCGCTGTATTGGTTATGTCCTTGAATAAAGGTAGAGAGCGTATTACCCGGCCCACATTCGATAAACAGCGTGGGTTGTACCAACAGTTGCGCCGCACCTTCGCTAAACAGCACCGCGTTGCGCACTTGCTGCACCCAGTAATCCGGCGAGGTAGCTTGCTCCTCAGTAATCCATGTACCGCTTACATTAGATATAAAGCGCTTGTGCGGCGCGTGCATCGGGATTTGCCCCAGCAACTGTGCAAAATCGTGCAGCATCGGCGTCATCATGGCCGAGTGGAATGCGTGAGAGGTTTTCAGGCGCCTGTGCTGTATCCCGCCCTCGACTAAGCGTGTGCTCAAACGGGAAATGGCCGCCTGCTCGCCCGCGACTACGCAAAAATGCGCGCTATTATTAGCTGCCAGTTCAATACCCCGTTCTGCAGCTAGCCATGGGGTCAACTGTTCGCGACTAAGGTAGACCGCCATCATGCTACCGGGACGCATGGACTGCATCAAACGTCCGCGCGCCTCAATGACGTGCAGCGCATCCTCAAGAGTAAATACGCCAGCAATACAGGCCGCAACATACTCGCCCAGACTGTGCCCGATCATACTGTCCGGCGTAATCCCCAGATCAATCAAGGTGCGCGCTAGGCTGTATTCGACACAGAACAACGCCGGTTGTGTGAACTGCGTTTGATCAATATCCCGCGTATCCTCATCGTCAAACAACAACGCCTTGAGATCGACCGTCGAATAGCGTTGGAATGCAGCAAAGCAGCGATCCATGTGCTGGCGAAACATGGGTTGATGAGCATAGAGCGCGCTGGCCATGCCGTGATATTGGCTACCTTGACCAGGAAACATGAAGCAGATCTCCGCTGTCGTGCGCTGACCATTGAAGATTTCCGCTTGCAATATCGTGGCACAGGAGAGATCGATTTTCGACCCACGACTCACCAAATAAGCCCGCCGATGGTCAAAGGCTGTGCGTCCAGTTTGCAATGTATAAGCCACATCCGGCAGGCGCACCCCTACTCCATGCTTGACATATTCCAGTGTGGAGGCCACGCGCAACTCTAACGCAGCGGGTGTTTTAGCGGAGAACAACAACAGATAGCTGTCGCGTACCCCCGTCGCTGAAGGGTCGTCCTCATGTTGATGTGCTTCTAGTGCGATGCTGGCATTGGTGCCGCCGATGCCGAAGGAGCTCACCAGTGCACGACGAGGACGCGTCGACGGCCACGGTTGGACTTGCTGGTTAACGTACAATGCAGAACGCGATAGATCTATAGCAGGATTGAGTTGGCGAAAGTGCGCTGTTGGTGGCAACACTTGATGATGCAGGGCGAGCGTTGTTTTGATGACGCCCGCCACTCCCGCAGCGGAGTTGAGGTGGCCAATATTACTTTTCAGCGCTGAAACCACACAAAACGGAACAGGTGTTGGGCCAAACACCTCATTAAGCGCACGTAACTCAATAGGATCACCCAGCACCGTACCGGTGCCGTGCGCTTCCACCAATCCGATACTGTCGCTATCAAAACCGGCACGGCGCAAACTGGTGCGGATTACCGTTGATTGCCCGATCACACTCGGCGCGGTATAGCCGATTTTGTTATTGCCATCATTATTGACCGCCGAACCTTTGATCACACCATAGATGCAGTCCCGATCCGCCAGCGCGTCGTCCAGACGTTTTAGCAGCAGCATTCCTAAGCCATCACCGGTGACTGTGCCAGAGGCTTGGCTATCGAAAGGACGACAGACACCATCTCGCGCATTGATCATGCCTTCATGATATTCATAGCCCCGGTACGCAGGCATCTCGATAGAAACGCCGCCCGCCAATGCCGCATCGCAATCCCGGTTACGTAGTGCGATGCAGGCCTGGTGGATAGCCACTGCCGAAGTGGAGCAGGCGGTGTCAAGCGTCACGGCAGGGCCGGTGAGGTTAAGCGCATGGGCAATCAATGCTGTGACGGAATGGATATTCAGGATACTGGCCTTGTACAGGGCGGTAGAGTCGGTAGTGTCTTGCATTACCGCATTAAGCCAGTGGGGGGATGTCAGCAGTCCGGCATAAATGCCAATCGCACCAGTAAAGGTGGCAGGATCGCACCCAGCGTGTTCCAGAGTTTGCCAGCAGCACTGATGCAATAAGCGAATTTGCGGATCCATACATTCCGCCTCGTTGGGAGTATAACCAAAGAAATCCGCATCAAACCATTCGTGATCATCAACAATCCCTTTGGTTTTTATATAATTCGCTTGTTTAAGCGTGTCAGGTGTCACACCATGCGCGCGCAACTCTTCATCACTGAACAGTGTTAATCCCGATTCCCCTCCTACAACCAGCGTCCACAACGCTGCAATATTCGCCGCACCGGGGAAACGTCCCGCCATACCGACAATCGCCACCGGCATGTCGCTGTAGACAACAGCACGCGTTGGAATTGCATCCTCCGGCGATACGGCAGTATCGAGAAAATGTGCTAACGCCGTGAGCGTTGGGTACTTAAAGAGATCGGTAATATCAATCTCCAAGCCAAGTTGCCGCTTAATATCCCCTTTAACCCTGATGGTATCCAATGAGGTGCCACCGAGGGCGAAAAAGGAGGCATTGCTATCAATGTCTTGTCTATCAAGTACGCGTTGCCAGATAGCATGCAGCGCATGTTCCATGTCACTATGCACCTCTGATATCGTGGTGGACACGGCGTTGCAAGCACTTAGA
>OHUY01000287.1_pt1 | contig 21258 bp, 22 predicted proteins | sample 1579301 | NCBI WGS metagenome assembly OHUY01 (sample SAMEA3882520, study PRJEB24775) | human gut metagenome | biome: human-associated habitat; feature: intestine environment; material: feces | place: Netherlands | collected 2009/2010
GTCCCACAGCTTCCATCGCGTCTATGTAACTTTGAACCTTTCGGGAAATTGCATCTAAATGACTCATATTTAATTTTAAGTCTCGTTTCATTGTGTGTCATTTTCCTTGTATTTAAAAATATTTCTTTTTAAATATTTACACACTCCCCTATTTTCTTACTATAAAATACATCTGCATTTATCAAAACTAAACAACTCATTGAAAATACATTCCTAAAAAAATAGTTATCTCCAAGTTTTTGTATAAAACTTTTAAAATTTTTTGTGAGCATGACAAAATTACCATTTTTGTACTTCACCACGCCATCTTTTCCTCTTTACTTTATGCTAACTGATACCATTCATCTAAAACATCATAACCACAGAAATCTGCTGTTAAACCGCATCAAATATCATAGAAGATCAGAATTTACAGAAAACATTTCACACCGTCCCACAATATGAAGAAAACTAATATAAACCCTCGTATCGAAATAATAATGCAGGGTTCAATGCTTCTTACATAAATTCAGATAAAATAAGCTTTTCTAGCACCTATAAAAAAATCAGTTCCGTGGAGCAACTATATTTCTCCATTAGCAAAAATGCAGATACTGTATAGGTTTCCAGAAAAGGCTAAAAACTTTGTCCGACACTTGGGTCTGAGTACAACGATTTCATTATACAGAAATGCATCTCTTACAGTGACCGCTATAATGAAAAAATCTTCAATAGGATTACCGCTTTTTAGACCAATTTTTGTGTCTGAAATACCGCTTGTAAGACTGACTTTTATAAAATACCCGCACCCTTTATAATAATACTTTCACAGAAAAACGCACCCTTTCGCAACATTTTGTTACTAAGAGTGCGTTACATCAGCATGTCATTTTTCAATGTTCGTTCGTATACCCGACTCGGCAAAATTTCGCTAGCGTCTATTAATTAACATCATGGATTCTTAATTGCTTCTGGGCAGCCATGATGGTTAATTAATAGACGTGCAAGAGTTATAGGTTGTTGGGAGTCCGAAAGTATAACCATAATAAACTCAATATGAGGTTTTGAATTTCCTTATTATGAAGGCAAAATTAAATATATCTATTATTTTCAACCTCAAAGTTTACAATTGATAGCAAGTCATCAAAAGCCTCCTCTTCGTTTTCAGTTATCAATCTAATTCTATGTCTCCCTCGCTCATTATTAACATACACTTTCCATTTCTTTTCACATGTATCATAAAAACATCCTATTGTAAAATCAGCAAAAATTTCATCGCCAATCTCCAACTTCCACTTTCCTAATTTACCTTGCAATTCTTCTTTAATTTTCAAAAATTCTTTTCTATTCATCTGTACTACCTCAATTTATAATTCCTAATCGTTTCATGGTACTTCCGTTAAGTGGAGTAACATATTGTCCTGCTCCTCCAGACATATCTCCCCACGAAGCTGCTGTTCCTTTTAACCCGTAAGTGGCATCAATATTCCTTCCTACAGCATCTGCCGTATCCTCAATAAAATCATTATATGTATTTTGCAAATTTTTAAAATATGATGAATCAACATTCGCTATTCCTTCCTTAGATAAAATTGTATTCAATCCATCTATATCTCCATTTTTTATTGCATCAATTTTATCAAAATACGTTACATCATTAAAAGTTCCTGTATGATAAGCCGCTTCATTTTCTACATAAGGAATTGCTCTTTCACTATATGTGTATTTACCCGTTGATGGAACGTCTGCAAAATTAGAGCCACCCATATATCCATATCTATCCCAAGTATCGGGCAAACCATCTGTTCTGGTAATAGGTTTGATTGCGCTTTCATCAAAGCCTAGTATAGCGTAAATTAAATAGCTACTATATATATTGAGGATAATGTGTGGTATAATAGTGTTATCTAAGAAAGGGATGAACGCTATGAGAAGAACATATCTTACTCTGTCAGAAGAAGACAAAGATTACCTTAAAACATTATCAAAAAAAAGAACAATTCAGGCACAAATTGTAGATCGTGCCAAAATTTTATTATATAAATCTGATGGCATGACTTTCAACGCTATCGCTGAAAAACTTGCCATTAGTTCAGCAACCGTACGGCTTTGTGTTTCTAAATATTACGAGGGCGGTATTGAAAAAGCTCTTTTTGATACTCAGCGCCCCGGACGCCCATCTGAAATTACAGATGATGCAAAAGCATGGATCATCAATCTTGCTTGTCAGAGACCAGTAGAACTTGGCTATGCACAGGAACTTTGGACTTTAAATGCTCTTCATAAGCATATTCAGAAACACGCAGAAGAAGCAGGATATCCAAGACTTACAACCATTACTAAACCTTATATTCAGAAATTCCTCAAGGAACAGGATATCAAACCATTCAAAATCAGGTATTATTGTGAGAAGCGAGATCCAGATTTTGAATCAAAAATGCATGAAGTTCTCTTGGTTTACAAGCAGATTGAAATGCAGTTTGATGAAAATGGTACACTCATTGTTCCAGATGATTATAAACTGACAATCACGGTATCATATGATGAAAAACCAGGCATACAGGCAATTTCCAATACAGCACCAGATTTACGCCCGACAACAGAAAATGGTGAGGTATATCGGGATGCGGAATACAAACGTCTGGGAACACTTTCTTTATTAGCTGGTATCGATCTTCTTACAGGAGAAGCCATCCCATTGGTAAGTGAAACACACAAGAGTTCTGACTTTATTGAATTTTTAAAAATACTGGACAAAAAATATCCATTGCAGGATACCATCAGAATCATTCTTGATAACCACTCAGCACATACATCCAAAGAAACACAGCGATTTTTGGATACGATGCCAAAAGGTCGGTTTAAATTTGTATTCACACCAAAGCATGGTTCTTGGTTAAACATGATTGAAAGTTTCTTTAGCAAGATGACGAAACAAATGCTGCGTGGAATTCGTGTCAAAACCAAACAGGAATTGGAAGAACGAATTTACCAGTATTTTGAAGAAGTTAACCGCGAGCCAGTAGTTTACCATTGGAAATATAAAATGGATGAAATCAGCGAAGCTGAAGCATCTTCAATTTAATATAGCAGTTATTTATTATCCAATATACTAGTATGACTCTTACGAGGGAACCACCGGCACGACATTCCAGATTACATCACGTTCGATCGGAGAGGTAACTGTAGAAAAATTGATAAAAGTGATGTGTTTTTCGGGGGATGGGTACAATATTTTATATGAAAAATAGAATAATAAAATTGTTCCTGAAATTTATTGACTTTGAGAAAAAATTTGATATACAAGAGTCGAATAAAAGAGAAAGGAAATAGCAAACTATGCCGTCAAAGAAAAATATGATGAAAAAGAACTTGGAAAATTTGCATCTGCAGGATAAATGTTAACGCAGCAGCGAGAAATATCAGGGAAATGGCATTAAATAAAGCCGTAAAAATTGCAATAAGATTAGGTGAAATGACCGATGAGGTAAGCAGCCGGTCAGCCAGAATTACGGTTATTTTTGCAGCGGCAGGAATTTTGTGTATTATTATTTGTCTGGTTTTGGCATGGAAACTGACAATAAAAACAGGCAAAAAAGTACTTGAGACAATTTTAGTACCATTACGTGAAGTAGAAGCCGTTGCACAGGAATTAACAGATGGAAACCTGCATAGCACGCTGGACTACCGTTCGGATGATGAGATTGGAAGACTGGCACACAGTATGCGTAAATCCATCCGCATTCTGGGAAGCTATGTAGATGATATTGGACGTGCAATGAAGATGTTTGCAGAAGGAAATTTTGATGTGCAGCCGGAAGTAGAGCGGAAAGGGGATTTCGTTGGAATTTTAAACTCCTTTATATTGTTTGAAGAAAGCATGGCAGAGACAATAAAGGGAATCCAGCATGTTTCAGATGAAGTTTCGGGTGCCGCAGATCAGGTAGCATCAAGCTCCAATGACCTTGCGGATGGAGCAACAAATCAGGCAGCAGTTGTAGACGAACTTGGAAATGCCATTCTGGAAAGCAATGGTAAAATGAGGGATATGGTTGATTCCATGAATGAGATCAACGGGGCATCAAAAGAGATTGACAAGATCATTGCAACAATCAATGAAATTGCGTCCCAGACGAATCTGCTTGCATTGAATGCTTCCATTGAGGCTGCAAGAGCAGGGGAGGCAGGAAAAGGATGCAATGAGGAAATGTGCGTTATTGGTTTTAAACTGATAATGCACATTTTAAATTATATGAACAGTAATATCATCGCAAAAAAGCATAAAAGTAGAAAAAGTTAAAAATATCGTGGATATAGTGCTAGAATTGTTGAAAAAAGTAAGTTAAAATACAGGAAAACAACAAGTGTAAAGGGGAAATTTTATGGAATATTCAGCAATTTTTCATGATATGGATAAAAGGTTTAGCTATGCAGTTGATAAGGATTTATTTGTGATACGCGTGCAGGTAAAAAAGGATGATATGAAGGAGGTAATCCTTCACTATGAGGACAAGTATATACCTATGGAGCGTAAGGATACCAGAAAGACAGTTCCGATGAAGAAGGTTGCTGTCTCACAGTTTCATGATTATTATGAAGCACAGATAAAGATGCATTTGATCTGTCTGCGTTACTTTTTTGAATTTACGGACACGCAGGGAGAAAAGGTATATTATGGAAATTATGAGTTTGATAAGGAATGCATTACAAACAGGGACAGAATGTTTGACTGTCCGCAGAACCTCCGGGAGGAAGAGATGTTTGAGGTGCCGGAGTGGGCAGCAAACAAGGTCGTGTATCAGATTTTCCCATCCCGTTTTGCAGCAACGGAGCCGGTAGACAAAGAACTGTGGTATAAAGCACCGATTACGCCTATGGATGATCTGCATGGAAATCTCAGGGGAATCATCGAACATATGGATGATATTCAGAATCTGGGAATCGATGTGCTGTATATGACACCTATCTTTCAATCAAATTCGTGCCATAAGTATGATACCACGGATTACTACCAGATAGACCCGTCCTTTGGAACAACAGAGGATCTCAAAGAGCTGGTACAAAAAGCGCATGAGCGTGGTATGAAGGTAGTCCTGGATGCGGTATACAATCATACGGGAAGAGAATTTTTTGCGTTTGCGGATATCCTGGAAAATGGTGAAAAATCCAAATACCGGGACTGGTATTTTATTGATGGATTCCCGCTTAAAAGCGAATGGGGAGAGATCCCAAACTTCAAATGTTTTGGTTATTATGGCGGAATGCCAAAGTTAAACCTGAAAAATCCTGAAGTTGAAAAATACATTATGGATGTTGCATGCTACTGGATTAAGGAATGCGATATTGACGGATGGAGACTGGATGTAGGAGACGAAATCAGCCATTTCTTCTGGAAGAATTTCAGAAAGGCAGTAAAGGCTGTGAAGAAAGATATGCTGATCATTGGGGAAATCTGGCATTATGCAGGAGATTTCCTTGAGGGGGATGAATGGGATACAGTCATGAATTATCCATTTTACCTGAACCTGATCGATCTGCTTGCAGACGAAAAGATTACGGTCAGCCAGTTCGTACAAAATCTTGGATATTTGAAGGGACGCTTACACAAAAACTGCTATCCCCTTATGTGGAATCTGATTGACAGCCATGATACCGCAAGATTTTTACATCTGTGTAACGACAATAAGAAAAAGCAGCATCTGGCAGCCGCTTTTCAGTTGTTACTGCCGGGAATGCCGATGATTTATTATGGAGATGAGTATGCGATGCCGGGAGCAAACGATCCGGACTGCAGACGGGGCATGTACTGGGATGAAGAATACCAGGACAAAGAGATGTATGAATGGTACAAGCGGCTGATTCAGGTCCGGAAAAGCCATGCATGCATTGTAGAAGGCGAACTGGCTGGGAGCGTCACAGAAGATGAGGAAGGGACAATTGTCCTGATCAGAAAAAATGGCGAGGAGACCATTGCCATGATTTTTAACTGCAGCAGCAGTGCAAAAAAATTTAATGAGTACACGCAGAAGTACAATCTGCTTACCGAAAACACCTTTGATGGAAATGTAGAGGGGTTTGATGCTGCGGTAATCGTGCTTTAAGAAGCCTTACGGCAGATGGTTTCCCGGGAGTTTGTCTGTGGGAAGAATAGGGAAAGCACCAGTATTTCTGGTAATGTAAAGTACGGAGGATGATATGACGAATGTAAAAAAGAAGGGTGGAAAACGGTTTGAGGCAATCGTACTTAGCCTGATATTATTGCTTTCCCTGGTGTTTCCATATCCTGTGATGGCAGACCAGACAGCGGCAGACCAGACAACGGCAGCTTCCGTTTATGCCATTCACAAGACAGGTGATGATAAGGAAAATTTTGTGATTGTTATCATGGGTGAGGGCTATACCCAGGAACAACAGGAACAATTTTTGAAGGATGCAACGGCAAAAGCACAGGGGCTGCTAAAGTGGTCTCCTTATAAAGAGTATTCCGACAGGATCAATATTTATGCAGTACAGACGGTATCCAGTGAAACTGGTGTGGGCGTGATGTATGGGGAGTCGAACCCGGACACATATTTTCATGTGCAGGCATTCGGAAAATCCTGCTATTTTGCAAAGGACGGGGAAGATAAAGCCAGGGCACTGAGGGAAGAGCTGGAGAGCAGATATCTGGATACCGGTGCAGCCGTTGGAACCATCCATATCATTTGTAATACGACTGCGAATATTGGTTCTTCTTCCAATGCACTCTTTTCTTTTTCGGCAAATTCGGATGAGAATGAGCAGGGGGATGTCATGACCCATGAAATTTCCCACAGCATCGGAAGATTAGGCGATGAATATGATAAAAAGATGCAGGGAGAAAATATTTCCGACACATCGGATCCGGATAAGATTAAATGGCATAAGATGCTTGGGTTCCGTGGAATCGGAATAACGGCAGCAGGAACAGAAACGGTATTTGCGCCGAGCCGCGTCTGCATGATGCGGGATCTTGGGAATCCTTTCTGTGAAGTGTGTAAAATGGAACTGGCGCGGAGATTAAATAACCGTGATTATGTCAGCAGGCAGGCATCTGTTTATGTGTGCGATCCTGAAATTACAATTCCGCATAGCAGGACAGGAACACTTGACAGGGATAGTGACCAATACCGGGTCGATGAGACAAATATCACAAAAGCAAATGGAAAGGATCTGGAATTCCGTACAGTCGTACAAAATATGGTGGATGCCAAACAGCATTTGAAGATTACTTTCCGCATTATTGGAGCAGACCATACAGTCAAATATGAAAAAGAAGAAACATATACCGTTCCGCCACTCAGTAACTGGTATGATCCGGATGCTGCCAGAGAGTCCCTTTCTGTCACACTTCCTGCGGTAACTGGTCTGGTTTCCGGGGACAGACTGGAAGGAAAGATCATAGATGAGGACACTGGGAAAATTCTGGCTGACAATCAGACGGCAGGACAGGCGTGGAGTACCGTAACCATTCGTTATATGCTGCAAAACGAAGACGGGACCGAAACAACAGTGCCTGATACGGCACCCGCGACAGTATATGTACCAAAGAATTCTGCGTATACGTTAAGAAGTCCGGATTTATATGGATATACATGTGTAGGAAACAGTGCAAATCAGGGAGAAATAAACATCACAGAGGATCGCCAGGAGATCACTTATTATTACCGGAGAAACAGTGAGATGCCGGAAATACAAACCGTACCTGTCCGCGTAACTTATGATGGAAAACCCCATACATTTGATATCAAACAGGAAGATGGTGTACAAATCAGTTACAGTTTGACAGAAAACGGATCGTATACACAAACGGAGATGCCATTTTACACAGAAGCAGGCCAGTATAAGATTTATTTTAAAGCGGAAAAGGCATCTTTTATTCCAACATACGGGGAGGCTGTTTTGGAAATCGAAAAGGCTTCCACCAGCATGCAGCTGACTGCAAAAACCGATACGGTCAAAGGTGCGGGGACAGTAGAATTACAGCTTTGCAGACAGGGGATTCCGGAAGATGCCGGGATAAAAGTAACCTGTGATGTTTCCGGGATCACATTAGAAGAAAAGGGAACGGATCACTGGATGGCAACGCTTCCGAATGAAACGAAAACATATACGTTCACCGCATGTTATAATGGGAATGGCAACTATACAGGAAGTAAGGCAGATTGTCAGGTCCGTGTAACGGCAGATCATTCCCAGACCGGGGGCGGTTCTGGTGGAAGTTCCGGAGGCAGTTCCGGCGGAGGTTCCGGAGAAAATGCCGGTGGAAGCACGGACGGATCATCTGGCAATGTTTCACCGGATTCCGGCACATTACCGGCACCAGATCATGCAAAAGAAGAGCCGGGGAATGTGACACCTCCACCCGCAGCAGATACGTCCGTTTCTGTTAAGGATATTAATGTCAAAGCAAAATCTGCAGTTAAAAATAATACGGTCAAAGTGAAGAATATTGCAGCAGTTTTGAAAAAAGAAATTACAAAGGCAGAAAAAGAACAGGGTGGCAGGATAAAAGACCTGTCTGTTGAAATAACTTTTGATACAGGAAAAGCTAAAAACTGGAAGAATCTGCATCTTGAAATGGACGGGCAGGCGGTAAATTTACTTGTCAAAAAGAATGTAAAAGAATGGAAGGTCAATGGTGGCAATGTAAATCTTACCTTTGATTCGAAGGCATTAAAAGAATTAAAGAAAGAGATGAATACAGCTGTGGTTATCAAAATGAAACAGGCTGACAAGAAAAATCTTTCTGCCAGGGCAGGAAAAATTATTGGAAAACGTCCGGTTTATGATTTTTCCGTCACAGGAATCAAGAAAGAGCAGTCGTCTGTCCTGAAAAAGGGACGGATCAGGGTCGCTGTTTCCTATAATGCTTCGAAAAAGGAAAAAGACAAAAAGATTTTTGCATATAAAATTGATAAATACGGTGCAGCAGTTAAGATACCGGGATCTTATTATGATTCCGATACAAAGACCGTTAACTTTGTAAGCCGTGGGTTTTTCACAGTTGCAGTAGGCTGTGAAAAATGATGAAACATAAAAAATCATCGTTCACGTTAAAAAAACTGTAGTTCATGTCGAAAAAGACAAAAACCGGTTTTAATTTGGTATAATGATAGAGCTCATTTTAGTAAAAATGAGTTCATACTGTGAATGATGGAGGGGATAACAATCATCGTTTTAGAAGAAATATTAATGGCAAACGGATTGACCGTGTTAATGATGTGGTTCCTTTTGTTTTGCAGACGAAAGAACAGAGAGAGCCTTCATGTGGGGGATAAAATATATGATGGAATAGCAATCGTAAATTTAGTGGGGGCATTGTCTGAAACCATTGCTTTTCTCGTAGATGGAAAACAGTTTACTGGCAGCCGGCAGATTAATTATATCTCTAACAGCATATGCTTTATAGGGACAGTCAGTATGGGTATGCTTTGGTGTATGTACGTGGAATTGCGTATCTATCGAAATTATAAAAGAATGGTTCAAAAAGCAGGAGTGGAGATATTTCCCTGGCTGGTAGAAGTAATTATGGTTTTATGTAATCTGTTTGGAACAGGGATTATGTTTAAAATATCCGGGGAGAATGTATACCAGAGAACTGCCGGTGTGTGGGTGGGATATATTTCGCTTGTCATATATTTTGCTTGTCATATATTTTGCTTACAGTATCTATCTGGTGTATCATTCCAAAAAACAAGGGGTTAACCTGAATTTTTTCCCGGTGATCTATTTCGTTGGTCCTTGTTTTGCAGGTGTAGTTATCCAGTTCCTTTTTTATGGAATTACATCATCATGGGTGCTGGTTGCGGTCGCATTGATATTTGTACAGATGCAGTCATACGCAGAGAGTTTGTATATGGATGAGCTTTCCGGATTATACAACCGGAGATATTTTAATGCGGTGCTTGCAGAAAAGAAAATTGCAAGCCAGAAATCCTTATATGGAATCATGATGGATGTAAACGATTTCAAGTGTATTAATGACAATTTAGGTCATAGTATGGGCGATAAGGCTATTTGTACGTTGAGAAATATACTCATCAGATCCATACCGGATGATGGTATGGCAATCCGGTATGCGGGAGATGAGTTTATTGTGCTGCTGTCAGGTGTTGATACGGAGCGTGTCTTAGCGACAATGGAGGAGATTAACCATAATCTGTCCCGGTTTAATGAATCCGGGATAGAACCGTTTCGTTTAAGTGTTTCTATGGGATACACGGAATTTGGGACAGAAGATGATGCAGAAACTTTTTTAATGCATATGGATGAGAAAATGTATGAGGAAAAACGGAAATATCATATGCGAAAGAAATCAGCCGGTTTGGAAAATAAAGTATAGAAGTATTATTTTTTGTACATAATGCGAGCGTTAAGTTCCTTTTTGACTGTGGTATAGGAAGGAACTGGGATCGGAATTCGAATTTTAAATATTAAATATTAACTCTACTTCGCATCGTCTGATCGAGGTTACATACATAGCATTTACGATGCAGCGGATGCTACAAAATATACAGATGTAAAATCTGTTAAGATTTCAAAAACAGCGTATCGTCTGTCGATTGGGAAAAAAAAGAAACTTGTAGTTTCGCTTGTTAAGAAGAACAAAACGAAAGCACTTACTTCAGAGGCTAAGAAGATTCGTTATTATACGACGGATTCCAAAGTTGCAAAAGTGAACTCCAAGGGAATTGTTACAACCAGAGGAAAGGGAAAATGCTACATATATGTCGTTACAGGAAATGGAGCACAAAAGAGAATCAAAATTGTTGTAGGCGAAAGTAAGTAGAGAAAATGGAGGAAAGCTCTTTCATTTGCATTTGGAAATAAAAGCTTTAATACGCACCTGTCATTTGTCTGATAACTGGTTGCAATGGCACAAGAAAATATTATAATCATCAAACGAGTAGCAGACTGGTGTAAATCCGGTTTTGCTGCTCGTTTTTATATTTATGGTTATAGGCAGGGATGCTCCAGATTTCAATACAGTAAATAACCGTGTTATGGTAATGTGGTATACAATCATGTTATGAGTGCAGATGATTTCTGTATCAATAAACTTGTTCCGGGATATTTTTCCCGTATCAATGAAGACGGTTCGTATTCAAACGGCTCAGGATGTGGAAATGATACAGCATCCGAGAGAAACATGGTACGGAAATATATTGTGGATTCCGTATGTTACTGGGCAGACGAATATCATATGGATGGTTTTAGATTTGACCTGGTTGGACTTTTAGATACCGATACAATTAATGAGATTGTAGAGGAAGTACACAAGGCACATCTGGCACTTCGATTATCTACATCAGAGGATGTGAAAAAATATGCAAAATCCGTAGAAGGACTTGGGGATAATATTGTAGGAATTAATATAAAGGGCGGTCAGAAAGCTGGCGTTGAGACAATCGAGACAATCAAGGGTGGCGAGTATACAATGGATGGTATCAGTGCACTTGTACTTGTAAAACAGGATGGTGCGGCCATGACGATTGTTATTGTTCTGATTGCAGCAGTGGTAGTTGTTGCGGCAGGAGTTGTTATTGTTGTAATGAAAAAGAAAAAAGTAAATAAAACAGAGGATACGGTTAAAAAATATTTAAAAGAATATTAATAAGAAAATCAAAGATTGCGTGCTATAATGAGCCTGTCAGAATCTATGAATATGACGGAAGGCGAGGATAAGTGTATGAGAACTTATGGACGAATCTTGAAAAATATAGCCGCAGTCGCAACCTTGCTTGCGCTGCTATCATTATTGCTGCCTTTTTGCAGGATTCCGGCGAATGGACAGAATCTGGTATTGTCCGGTATGGATGTGGCAAAAGCGGGTGCAGGAGCGGGATATACTTATTTTACGACGGGAAGCATTCCGGATACCTTTGTCTTAAAGGCACCGGTTACGGTAGGAACATTAAAAAGCGCATTTTCCTATGCACAGGATGCAGGGCTGACACGGATACTGTTAGTTTGTGCCGTGGCAGTGCTGCTTCCAATATTGCTTGCGCTTTTTTCCATGTGTATGCTGCTATTGGCAGAAGGAAAGAAAACGATGGTGTTTCCAACGCTGTTTACCGCAGTAATTATGCTGGAACTTGCGGTTGTTTTTGTCGGATTTCCGGCACTGAAACTGTTTTTCCTGAAGGGGGTGTATTTGTTTGCGATACTGGTTGTCATTGCCATGGTCTGCATTATGATTGGATGGTTCACAGGCGGATACTGCAGACCAAAAACGGAAGAAGGCCGGGAAAGACCGGTGCGTGAAGCAAATGATAAAGAAAACCGCTTCGGGCGAAATGGACGGAAACGGACATTCCGCCGCAGAAAAAAATCCGGAAAGAAGAAAAAGAAATCTTCCCACAAGAACCGGGGAAACAAAGACTCCGGAAAGGATAATGCAAAGCAGCAGACGGATGAGAGAGCGAAGCGGATGGAGTGGAAGGACTGCGAGATTTCCTACGATCCGTCCACGCACATGTACCGGATTAGTAATACAGGGCAAAGCCGGATACTCCTGTTAAAAGATGAACAGATCGTTGGAATCGTAGAGCCGAATGCCAGTGTCCGCATAGAGCGTCCGGTCATGCTGCAGGTAAAGGAGACAAAAGAAAGCCTGCAATTGAAATAAAATGATAGTATAACTTTCTGGAAAATGGCAATACTTTTCCAGAGGTGATGATATTATGAAAAAACAAAAACCAGTTCATGTCGGAATTATTCCGGATGGAAATCGCAGATGGGCGGTAGCGCATGGTCTATCCAAAGCAGATGGATATCATTATGGATTAGAACCCGGGCTTCGCCTTCTGCAGCAGGCAAAAGTGTATGGAATACAAGAACTCACATATTATGGCTTCACCGTAGACAACTGCAAACGGCCGCATGACCAGTTTGCAGCATTTCAAAAAGCATGCGTGGAAGCGGTACAATTCTTAACAACAGAAGGGGCAGATCTGTTGGTCATCGGTAATACCGAATCGAAATGTTTCCCGGAAGAATTAAAAAAATATACAACACGGACCTCTGTAAATGGTGGAGGAATCAAATTGAATTTTCTCGTGAATTACGGATGGAAGTGGGATTTATCTCATATATTGCAGGATGGACTGCCATATTCTTCGGACATATCAAGAATCGATATGATTGTGAGATGGGGCGGGATGCGGCGTTTATCCGGTTTCCTTCCGATTCAGTCTGTGTATGCAGATTTTTATGTGGAAGATAAGCTGTGGCCGGATTATGAAAATGCAGATTTTCGAAAAGCAATGGCATGGTATGAAAACCAGGATGATACCTTTGGTGGTTAAATTATATAAATGTAGTAATGAAAACTATATAATATAGAAAAAGATACAATAATACATTGGCAACGATACAACATTCTTCTATACTTAAAATAGTTTGATAATCAAATAATTGCACGACCAAACAAAAATTCAAGTTGGAGGAAACACATGATTACAGGAAAACATAAATTAAAAGAACTTCGTATTGGGGATAAAATTGCAAAATTTCCGATTATACAAGGCGGTATGGGAGTCGGCGTCAGCCTTAGCAGCCTGGCGGGCGCTGTTGCAAAAGAAGGTGGTGTGGGAGTGATTTCTACCGCACAGATCGGTTATGAGGAAGAAGGATTTGAAAACAATCAGGCAGAGTGCAACTTACGTGCAATCCGCAAACATCTGCAGCGGGCAAAGGAAATTGCCTGTGGAAACGGACTTGTGGGTGTCAATATTATGGTTGCGTTAAAGCACTACAAAGAACACGTAAAAGCAGCTGTCGCGGCAGGGGCAGATGTGATTATCAGCGGGGCGGGACTTCCGATGAATTTACCGGAACTGATCGGTGAAAAATGCAAAACAAAAATCGCACCGATTGTTTCCTCAAAACGTGCGACACAACTGATCTTAAAAATGTGGGCACATCGTTATAACCGGACCGCCGATTTTATTGTAGTAGAGGGACCGAAAGCCGGTGGACATCTTGGCTTTTCACAGGAACAGTTGCAGGATGTACCGGCCATTGATTTTGATGACGAAGTAAAAGAAATCGTTGCATGTAAAAAGGAATACGAACAAAAATTCGATACAGAAATTCCGGTGATCGTTGCCGGTGGAATTTTTGACGAAAACGATATTGCACATGCATTAGACCTTGGCGCAGATGGCGTGCAGATTGCTAGTCGTTTTGTGGCGACCAAAGAATGCGATGCTTCTGAGGCTTATAAGGAAGCATACATAAATGCGACAGAAGAGGATGTGAATATCATCCAGAGTCCGGTTGGAATGCCGGGACGTGCGCTGTACAATAAATTCATTAAAAACATGGAGAAGGCTAGACTGCCTATTTCAAAATGCTATAATTGTCTGGAGAAATGTAATCCGCAGAAAGTACCGTATTGCATTACCCGGGCACTGATTGATGCAGTCAGAGGGGATGTGGAGAATGGACTGGTATTCTGCGGGGCAAACGTGGGAAGGATTCACGAAATGACAACGGTACATCAGCTGATGAAAGATTTGACCCGGTCGTTCGTATAAATTTTTTATGTACTATGATTTAACAAAAGGAAAGATTTCCAGATGTCTGGTATTGTTTGCACTGCCGATGATAGCCGGACTGCCGATCGGATGGGGACTGGCGGATGTTACAGGCATCTGGTATATGAAGAAGGCAGTACGCCAAAAGAAGAATGGATAAATTCACATAAGGAGACAAAAGAAAATGAATACATTGCAGAGACAGTTGTTTGACTTGCAGGATCTGAAATACCGTGAGTTTCACAGCAAACTTATGCCGGGGATTGCAAAAGAGACGATTATCGGAATCCGGACGCCGGTTTTAAGAAATTTTGTAAAAGAGTTCCGGAAAACAGATGAGGCAAAGCTTTTTCTTGCGGAACTTCCGCATCAGTATTATGAAGAAAATAATATTCACATGATGCTTATCGCACAAATCAGGGATTATGAGACCTGTATAGCAGAAGTGAACCGGTTTCTTCCTTATATCAATAACTGGGCAACGTGCGATCTGCCGCAGCCAAAGTGCTTTGGTGCACATAAAAAAGAATTGTTGCAGGAGGTACATAAGTGGATCGCTTCGGACGAGACCTATACGATTCGCTACGGAATTGGAACGCTGATGCGCTTTTATCTGGACGATGATTTTGATCCGTCCTATGTTACGCTGGTGGCTCAGGTGAGGTCGGAAGAATATTATGTGAATATGATGATCGCATGGTATCTGGCGACTGCACTGGCAAAACAGTGGGAAAGTGTGATTCCTTATCTGGAGCAGCGAAAGCTTCCGGAATGGGTACACAGAAAGACGATTCAGAAGGCTGTGGAAAGTTATCGCATTACGCCGGAACAGAAAGTTTACCTGAAAAGCCTGCGGTAAAAAAGAAAAGAGGGTGTCAAGAAAAAATACTTGACACCTGCTTTTGCGTGTGTTAAAGTATCCAAGGTGATTGATGTGGAAGAAAAGTTAGAACAAACCTATTTATATGATTTTTATGGCGAATTACTGAACGAGCATCAGCGCCAGATATATGAAGATTTCGTGTTTAATGATCTTTCTCTTGGAGAGATTGCTTCGGAGGAAGGCATCAGTCGGCAGGGTGTGGCGGATATGATCAAACGCTGCAGCAGGAAGCTATCGGATTATGAGAAGAAGCTTCACCTGGTGGAGAAATTTTTATCGATCAAGCAGGATGTGGAAGAAATCCACTCGCTGACACAGAAGTTCCATGAATCGAAAGACGAAAAGGTTATGGAACATATTGCAACAATATCAAATCAGATCTTAGAGGAGTTGTAGGATGGCATTTGACAGTCTTTCCGAAAAACTGCAAAACGTATTCAAGAATCTGCGCAGCAAAGGTCGTCTGACAGAAGATGATGTCAAGACAGCATTGAAGGAAGTCAAGATGGCATTGCTTGAAGCCGATGTAAACTTCCGCGTTGTTAAGAAATTTGTCAAGGATGTACAGGAACGCGCAATCGGTCAGGATGTTATGAGCGGATTGAATCCGGGACAGATGGTCATCAAGATCGTAAACGAAGAGATGGTCAATCTCATGGGATCTGAGACAACCGAGATTGCATTTCGCCCGGGCAAGGAACTTACCGTAATCATGATGGTTGGTCTTCAGGGTGCAGGTAAGACAACGACTACGGCAAAGATCGCAGGAAAACTGAAAGCAAAAGGCAAGAAAACACTTCTTGCAGCCTGTGATGTATATCGTCCGGCAGCGATTGAACAGTTGCAGATCAATGGAGAAAAGCAGGGCGTGGAAGTATTTTCCATGGGTGACAAGAACAAACCTGCGGATATTGCGAAAGCAGCAGTAGAACATGCAAAGAAAAATGATTGCAATGTATTGATTATCGATACAGCAGGCCGTCTTCATGTAGATGAAGATATGATGGCTGAGCTGGTTGAGATAAAAGAAGCCGTCAATGTGTTCCAGACGATTCTGGTTGTAGATGCTATGACCGGCCAGGACGCAGTGAACGTAGCTTCTACCTTCGATGAAAAAATTGGCATCGATGGTGTTGTACTCACCAAGTTAGATGGTGATACAAGAGGTGGTGCGGCACTTTCTATCCGCGCAGTGACCGGTAAACCAATCCTGTACGCAGGAATGGGAGAGAAACTTTCCGATTTGGAACAGTTTTATCCGGATCGCATGGCTTCCCGTATTCTTGGAATGGGCGATGTGCTTACCATGATTGAGAAAGCACAGGAGAACATTGATGAGGAGAAAGCCAAAGAACTTGAGCAGAAGATGCGCAAGAATGAATTTGACTTCGATATGTATTTAGAGTCGATGAGTCAGATGAAAAAGATGGGTGGTCTTTCCAGTCTGATGGGAATGATGCCGGGACTCGGCGGTGCAGGTAAGATGCCTGATATCGATACGGATGAAGCAGAGAAAAGCATGAAGCGTATCGAAGCAATCATTCACTCCATGACACCAAAGGAGAGAACAAATCCAAATCTGTTGAATCCAAGCCGTAAGAACCGTATTGCAAAAGGCGCAGGCGTGGATGTTGCAGAAGTCAACCGACTGGTAAAGCAGTTCGAACAGATGAAGAAAATGATGAAACAGATGCCGGGCATGATGGGCGGCAGAGGTAAACGTGGTAAAAGAGGAATGTTCAAAGGACTTCCCTTTTAGATAAAATAATAAAACCTATGAGGAGGTGAAAATAATGGCAGTAAAGATCAGATTAAGAAGAATGGGACAGAAGAAGGCTCCTTTCTATAGAATCGTTGTTGCAGATTCCCGCTCTCCAAGAGATGGAAGATGTATCGAAGAGATCGGAACTTACGATCCAACAAAGGATCCAAGTGAGTATCATGTTGACGCTGAGCTGGCTAAGAAGTGGTTATCAAACGGAGCACAGCCTACAGAGACAGTTAACCGTATCTTCAAGGCAGCAGGTATTGAAAAATAGGAAATAAGGGGTGGATGTAATGAAAGAATTAGTTGAAGTAATTGCAAAATCACTCGTTGATTTTCCAGATGAGGTTGTTGTAACGGAGACCGAGAGCGAAAAAGGCACCATTTTGGAGCTTCGCGTTGCGCAGTCCGATATGGGCAAAGTGATCGGTAAGCAGGGCCGCATTGCGAAAGCAATCCGTTCTGTTGTGAAAGCAGCAGCTTCAAAAGAAGACAAGAAGGTTATTGTTGAGATTATGCAATAATCATCCGGGGAGCATAGAATTTACTATGCTCCTTTTTAAATAAATGGGTTCTGAATAGTTACAGTATATAAATGAATAACGGAGATAGCAGATGGAAGAGTTATTACAGGTAGGGGTAATTACAACAACACATGGTGTGCGCGGAGAAGTGAAGGTGTTTCCGACAACGGATGATCCTGCGCGTTTTAAGAAATTGAAAGATGTCATCCTTGACAATGGAAAAGCAAAAAAGGATCTTGAAATTGAAAACGTAAAGTTTTTCAAGAATATGGTCATTCTGAAATTCAAGGGTTTGGATAATATAAATGATGTGGAGCGTTTTCGCCAGGCGAAGCTTCTTGTTACGAGAGAGAATGCGGTAGAGTTAGAAGAAGATGAATATTTTATTGCCGATCTCATCGGTATAAACGTAACTTCCGATGAGGGTGAAGAATTAGGAACAATCAAGGATGTGTTGCAGACAGGGGCAAATGATGTGTATGTGATTGCAAAAGAAAATACACCGGATCTCCTTGTTCCGGCAATACATGACTGTGTCCTTGCGGTGGATATAGAGGCACAGACGATGACAGTTCATTTGCTCGAAGGCTTACGATAGATTGGAGTTTGTATGAATTTTCATATTCTGACACTTTTTCCGGAGATGGTAATGCAGGGACTGATGACAAGTATTACCGGACGGGCAGTAAAACAAAATAAGATAGGAATCGAAGCAGTCAATATTCGCGATTACACACAAGACAAACATAAGAAAGTAGACGATTATCCGTACGGTGGAGGCGCGGGAATGCTGATGCAGGCACAGCCGGTATATGATGCATACCGAAGTGTTGCAGATCAGTTTCCGGCGAACGCCAAAAAACGCGTGGTTTATGTGACACCACAGGGAACTCCGTTTACGCAGCAGATGGCACAGGACTTCGCCAGGCAGGATGATCTCATTTTGTTGTGCGGACATTATGAGGGAATTGATGAGCGCGTACTTGAAGAAATTGTTACGGATTATGTTTCCATTGGTGATTATGTGCTCACAGGCGGAGAACTGGCATCCATGGTCATTGTTGATGCGGTGGCACGCCTTGTGCCGGATGTGCTGAACAATGAGCAGTCGGCGGAAACAGAATCATTTCATGGAAATCTCCTGGAATACCCACAGTATTCCCGCCCGGAAGTGTGGCATGAAAAGGCAGTGCCGGAAGTGTTGCTCTCCGGGAATCAGAAAAAGATAGAAAGCTGGCGCAGGGAGCAGGCGGTCATCCGTACACGGGAGCGCAGACCGGATCTGTATGAAAAATATGATCGTCTGCAACAGTGTGTACAGATTTTAATGAAGCAAAAGCTTTTGCATATGGATATGATCGAATTGATTCGCCGTGGACGCGCACGTCTTGTGTATCAGCAGGAGGGCGAAATTCTCTTAAAGGATATGGTGACGGGCATCTATTTTCACACACGGATGATGCCACTTGCAGATCTTAAGGATTGGAAACTCCCGGAATATCTGAAGGAGCATGGAGAATCAATTTCCTGCATGGTGACACATCAGGAGAATATGGTGGATGTAATCCAGACAAAGCTTGGCCTATCCGTAAGCGAGGAATGCTGGCAGGTCGTTTATACAAAACGGGAAAAAATGCCGGTAAGAGGACTTTATGGACCGAACGGCATCCGCAAAGAAGATGGGCTGTGTATCCGCCTGCTGGATGAAACGTCACAGGAATTTGTGGTTGAACACTATGAGACCGGGGATGGTGGTGCATATGTGCGGTCACGGATTCACAATAAGGCGGTGTATGGCGCTTTTTACGGAGAGAAAATCGTAGGATTTGCCGGGCAGCATGAAGAAGGAAGTCTTGGCATGCTTTTTGTATTGCCGCAATACCGCAGCCGGCATGTGGCTGCAGCGCTGGAGACGTATATGGTCAATCTGTCCGTAGAGCGTGGCGAAGTGCCATACGGACATGTGATTACCGGAAATACAGCATCCGAAAAGATGCAGGAAAGTCTTGGATTGTGCAAGGCAAAAGGCAAAGTATACTGGATGAGCAAAAAATCGTGAGATCATGCAAAAAGTTCTTGCTTTTTGCAGTGAGTTATGCTAATTTATTAATGTTGTGAATAAAAAATGACGGTCCTCTGTCACCAAAGAGGTGTTAGCGAACGTCAAATCAATCAGGAGGTCACAAAATGAACGCAAGTGAAATTATCAAGAACATTGAGGCAGAGCAGTTAAAGGCTGACGCACCACAGTTTTCCGTAGGTGATACTGTTAAAGTATACGGAAAGATCAAAGAGGGTAACAGAGAACGTATCCAGGTATTCGAAGGAACTGTTATTAAGAAACAGGGTGGAAGCAACCGTGCTACATTTACTGTAAGAAAGCTTTCTAACGGTGTTGGTGTTGAGAAGACATGGCCTTTACATTCTCCAAACGTAGAGAAGGTAGAGATCGTACGTAAAGGTAAAGTACGTCGTGCTAAACTTTACTACTTAAGAGATCGTATAGGAAAAGCTGCAAAGGTTAAAGAGTTAGTAAAATAATCTTGCTTCAAAGAGAACCGGTACAATGTACCGGTTCTTTTTATTTGCTGTACCGGAAATTGCTTTGGAATTCCCTATACAGCAAAAGCAGGCAGTAAATGTGCCTTATCCTTGAAAATTATGTGAGAATCATATATGATGTTAGTGGTAAAAATGGAAAGAGGATTATAAAGTGAAAAGACGAAATGGACTGAACTTCAGCAGAAGAAGACGAAAATTTAATATGCCGCTTTTTAAAGAGGTAATGTCATGGGTAATCGAATGCGCAATCGTAATTTTTATTGCCTACACACTGGTTACTTTTTTTGGTTGTCGGACGACGGTTGTCGGTAATGCCATGAATGATACACTGACGAATGAGGAACAGATCCTCGTGAACCGGTTTGTTTATAATGTATCAAGTCCAAAGCAGGGAGATGTGATTGCATTTCTTCCGAATGGAAACGAAAAGTCCCATTATTATGTGCGCCGTGTGGTCGCATGCCCAGGTGATACCGTTCAGATCAAGGATGGCAAGGTATATGTCAATGGAGAGGTTTATCAGGAAAAAATAATGGTTGCGTCCATAGAGGATGCGGGAGTGGCTTCCGAGGAGATTAAGCTCGGAGATGATGAATATTTTGTGCTTGGTGATAACCGGAATAACAGTGAGGACAGTCGTCTCGCAAATATAGGAAATGTAAAGAAATCTTATATTATCGGAAAGGCATGGTTCTATTTTAAATCCATTGGAAATATGGGATTTATTCATTAGTTTGAAAAAATGTGTCGAAAAAGGAAAGGTAAAAAATATGAATTTTCAGTGGTACCCTGGTCATATGACCAAAGCAAAACGACAGATGCAGGAAGATATCAAGCTGATCGATCTGGTAATTGAACTGGTGGATGCGCGCATTCCACTGAGCAGTCGCAATCCGGATATCGACGAACTTGGAAAAAATAAATACCGGCTGATACTGATGAACAAAGCGGATCTTGCGGACAATCGGGCAACGGATGCTTGGA
>OHUY01000292.1_pt1 | contig 20817 bp, 23 predicted proteins | sample 1579301 | NCBI WGS metagenome assembly OHUY01 (sample SAMEA3882520, study PRJEB24775) | human gut metagenome | biome: human-associated habitat; feature: intestine environment; material: feces | place: Netherlands | collected 2009/2010
CTCCATGTCAAGAACTCCGCCCTTAGCTCTTTCTTCTTTCTGAAGCTCCTGCAGTCTTCCCCATAATTTGTCTGTTGCTTCTGTTGGTCCCTCAAGGAATGACTCATCACCTTCATATGGTGTATAGTTGTTCTGGATAAAATCTCTGACATTTACGCCCTCTTTCCAGCGTCTTCCTTCAAAACCATCCCATTGACTGAATTCCTGCATACTGTTATCCTTTCCTTTCTCGCTAGTATTTCTAATGCAGATTTATTATAACGGATTGTTAAAAAGATAACAAGATGATTAGTGAACAGTTTTTCTCATTATCGGATGAAATCATTTCCATTAATATGCCTGATAACCTGTCTCCTGTAATCTGTTATCTTTTTCTACTACCTGATCTTTCATTTCTTCACTGTATGCTTCTAACTTCTCAAGCAGTGCTGCATCAGAAGTTGCAAGGATCTTTGCTGCAAGGATTCCGGCATTCTGTCCGCCATTGATCGCTACTGTTGCAACCGGAATACCACTTGGCATCTGTACGATAGAATATAAGGAATCTACTCCTCCTAAATCGGACGTTTTCATTGGGATTCCGATGACCGGCATTGGAAACAGAGCTGCACACATTCCCGGAAGATGTGCTGCTTTTCCGGCTCCTGCGATGATCACCTTGGTTCCACGCTCTTTTGCGCCCTTTGCCCATTCAAAGAAAATGTCCGGTTCACGATGTGCAGAAATGATCTTCATCTCATAATCAATCCCGAATCTGTCAAGCATCTCTGCTGCCTTTGCCATAACAGGCATGTCTGAATCGCTTCCCATTACTATTCCTACTGTTGCCATTTTTTCTTCCTCCTGTTTGTTAAATCTGTATTTTACATTTCATCGAGTGGCTGATTTAATGCCTCACTTCCCGGCACTACAAATCTTCCATCCCGAATAATGTCCTCTGTGCTTCCATCGGCACGGATCACGGTGATCGCACCTAATTCATCATACGGGATCGTAATATCCGTATGACAGTTCAGATATGCTTTACTCATATCCTCTTTTCGCTGCAGGGAAACCTCATTATCTCTTGCAACAATCTCTTTTCCATCCGGATTAAAGACTGCATTGTCCTCCGCATGGGAATAACAGGTATCGCCTACCGCAAAATGAGGTCCTGTCTTTTCTGCGATCAAAATCGGCAGTTTTGCCGCTATATCGTACTTTCTCGCCATACAGTATGCTGTGGTGTTTGTACCAATCGCAAACTCTCCCATTGGAAGCGTATCATGGTGCTTCAATACATTTTCATGAATATATTTGCGGTTTTCCTCTTCGTTCTCAAAATTCTTACAGGTATAATTCACAATCTTTCCGTCAGAAAAATCCATCTCTAAATCCAAAAAGTTAAGCTCGTTTAAATACACCTGTGAAACATGCAGTTTTCCGTTGGTACCTTTTAAGACCGGGGAGGTAAAGACTTCCCCTACCGGAATGTTGACATCTGCCACACAGTTTTCAAAAATCGTCTGCTTATCCGGATCTTGCAATTTATAAAGTTCTACGGTCAGATCTGTTTTATTCTGACCTCTTCCTTTGATATGCACCCGCTCACCGGTATCTAACACATCAATGATCTTTTGCTGTATCGACTGATAGAGTTTGTAATCTAAAGTATTGATCTTTACGGTCTCATCAAAGATCTCACGGAACTGCTCTCCGATCGTCGGGATCGGATATGCGATGATCGTAAAACTCCGTTCATCGCCTTTGATATACTCGTTTGTGATCTGTCCTGCCATGCTCATATAATAGACATTCAACTGCTGCTGTTTTTCATTATAATGTGCATTTTCCGGCTTGCTCACCGGCTCAAAAGGCTCTTCTCCAAAGATTTCGATCACCGCCGGACCTGCATGGACTCCTGCTAATTCTTTGCGGCTTTCAAAGGAGCTTCTAAGCACTTCTAAACGACGCTCTACGAATGCTTTGTCAAAATAGTATGCCTTATCGTCCTTGTGGTCATACTCATACTGTTTGTTGACTGCCTTTACATAAGCATTGCGTTTTCCATGTCCGCGGTTAAACAATGATAACACCGGATCTCTTGAAATGGTCGGCTGTAACCCCATTTTTTCAAAATTTTTCACTGCTGCCCGTACCATGCGTTCAAATCCGATCGGATAATGGATCTGCACGGTTTTCTTTTTAGACAGATCTACACCGAGATTTACAAAACCGAGCCTGTAACCCTCGGTATAGGTGTCTGCCATGGACTGTATTTTTTCTTCCTCCATACTGTTCAGAAAACGTGCGATCTCCAGTTCGCAATCACTGATATACTCGCCATAACGATAGAGATAACGGGTATCGGACAGATCCGCATCCATCACGATATCCGTAAAAAAGTCCAGTGACGGATCTATCATCTCTAAAATATTACGTTCCACCATTGTTTCACTGTAATCATGGTAGAAATAGTAAATAGTCTGCATCACTTCTCTTTTATCCACTACTTCATCCTGTGCTGCTGCAAAGATTCCATAGACCTCTACAAACAGCTCGCCGAAAATCGTAATGTCCTCTGCTCTTCCCTCATAGGCATAGCCAATGCAGGCACGAAGTTCTGTATAGAGAAAACTTAAGACTCCGCCAAATTCCTCTCCCAGCTTTTCCACTGCATAGGAAGGGTTAGCGTAACTGGTGTCATAATTTTTTCCTAAAATATCCTGATAAAACTCTTTGTTTCTCTTTTTTGCCTCTTCCTCTGACTCTGCATCTAACAGTCCCTGCTGCTTTTTTTGCAGTGTTTCATCTACTTTTTCTAAAAATAATGCTGTCTTTTGAAAATACTCCTGATAGCGGGCAGATACGCTCTCTTCTTTTGCAATCTCCCGGATGCGTCCCGTCACTAATTCATATCGTTCTTTTTGTAATTCCTGATCCATATATCTTCCTACATATCTCCTTACATATCATCTATGATATTGCCTTTTTTTATATTCTGTTCAATAATTTCCTTCTGATACTCCCAGATTGCCTCGGAGCCCTCATGTGTTCTCGCATTCCTTTTCATGATCTGGGATTTTTTCACACCGTGTTCTCTCCACGATTTTCCTTCGGATGCATCATTTAAAAGCATTGGCTGTGCATTGTCAAGCACATGGGCAAATTTTGCCTCCGGCGTCCTGCTCTCTTCAAATTCTTCCCAAAGGTTCCGGTATTCTTTTGCCATATCTTCCGGGAGTATCGGAAATATCCGGTCTGCCGCCTTTTGCTCCCGCTCTTTTTTTGTCTGGTTGCCTGCCGCATCATATGCATAAGTGTCACCGGCATCAATCTCTATGGCATCGTGTAACAATACCATTTTCATTGTTTTTAACACATCGATCGGCTCATTGGAATATTCCGCAAGGATGCCGCACATCAAAGCCAGATGCCAGGAATGTTCCGCATCATTTTCCTTGCGCTCTCCATTTGCAAGATATGTCTGTCTCATGATGGATTTCATTTTATCCATCTCTAAAATGAAATCCATCTGCTTTTTCAGCCGTTCGTTATCCATTTCGTTTTCTCCTTTATAACAAAATTCCTAACATGTAAAGTGCTAACCACAGCACTGTCGCAACCGCCGACAATCCGACTGCCGTATATGGAATGGAGCGGAAGGTGTCTTTTTCCTGCACTGCCTGTACGGCCTCTATAAAAGATGCAACACCGACAAACAGTGCAACAACACCTGCACTTCCTAAAAATGCACCACCGTTTCCTGCACTTGTGACTGCCTGTATCAGCATTCCTGCTAATATGAGCAGGGAGATCACTGCTCCGACACAGGCGATCATGCCGCGAACGGATTTTTTCTTCTCTGTAAATTTATAACTTCTGTTATTCTTCTTTTTTCTCATTTCTTCTCTTCTTCCACTTCCTTGCAACCCAAAAACAAAGATAACCGAGACTTCCTCCCAGCGTATTTAAAATCATATCATCCACATCGAAACTGCCCACCTTAGACACCAGCTGTATACACTCGATCAAAAGACTGAACTCAAAGCTGATGAGTGTCACATATGCAAAACTCCTGTTTTTCTGACTAAGGAATGGCAGAAAAAAGCCAAACGGAAGAAACGCCGCGACATTTCCGAGCAGATTTACTACTACTGCTGTCATTCCCAGCTTCTTCCGATAGATGATAAAACGCTTGATTTCCAAAAATGGAACCAGATTGTAATGATAGGTTCTGGTCAGATTGGTTCTTCCCATGATTTCCGCAAAAAACAGGAAGTAACTCAAAAGCAGCAGATATCCTCCGAACAGAATCCATCTAAAACATAATTTCTTTTTTGTCATGTAACAAACGTGCCCCGCTTACCACTGCAATAATACCGCAGACTAAGCCTGCCACCATCATAATGATCCCAACAGTCAGTGCTCCTGCTCCACTACGGCTCATTGTCTTATATGCTTTTTCGTTCATAATCATTCCTCCAATTATTTTACACCATACTCCTGATAGTATTGGTCAATTGCTGTTTTTAATGTATCGTCAATGACAATTTTTCCCTGACATGGACGATTATGGAGATGTTCTACCACATCTCCCATTGTTACAATCGCATTTGCATCAAATCCATAAGTTTCTTTGATCTCTTCTAATGCGGATTTATCACCCTTGCCCCGCTCCATGCGGTTCAAAGATACCATAAGTCCTACGATCTCTACCTTTCCCTGTGCCCGGATGATCGGAAATGTCTCTTCAATGGATTTCCCGGATGTTGTCACATCTTCAATGATCACCACTTTATCGCCATCCTGAATTTTACTTCCAAGCAGGATTCCTGTATCTCCATGGTCTTTTACTTCCTTACGGTTTGAACAATAGCGGATATCTTTTCCATATAATTCACTGTATGCCATCGTTGTCGCAACACTTAACGGGATCCCCTTATATGCCGGACCGAATAACACATCAAAGTCATCTCCGTAATGCTCATGAATTGCCTTTGCATAGTATTCACCGAGTCTGCGAAGCTGGCTGCCTGTGACATAAGCTCCTGCATTCATAAAAAACGGGGATTTTCTTCCGCTCTTTAATGTGAACTCACCAAACTTTAAGACATCACTCTCTACCATGAATTCGATAAATTCCTGTTTGTATTGTTCCATTCTGTTCTAAACCTCCATGATTTTAAGGCTCCCGCCTGATTTTATTTTCTACTCCGATACTGCTCCGATCAATTCCCGGATATCGGAAATCTCATATTCTGCCATATAGCTTCGGATTCCCTCTAAAATTTCCATGGTTGCCCGCGGATTCCGGAAATTCGCTGTTCCCACAGCTACCGCAGTTGCTCCTGCAAGCATCATTTCAATCGCATCCTCTGCCGTATGCACACCACCCATTCCGATGATCGGAAGGTTGACTGCCTGTGCCACCTGATAGACCATGCGTACTGCGATCGGATGAACCGCAGGACCTGACATGCCTCCGGTCTTATTTGCCAGTGCAAATTTCCGGTTGCGAATGTTGATCTTCATTCCTGTTAATGTATTGATCAGGGACAACACATCTGCACCGCCGGCTTCTGCCGCTTTTGCCGTCTCTGTGATGTCCGTCACATTCGGGCTGAGCTTCATGATCACCGGCTGTTTTGCATGCTTTTTGATCTCTTTTGTAATTGCTTCTACCGCCTTTGGGTCCTGACCAAAAGCAATCCCGCCTTCTTTGACATTCGGGCAGGAGATGTTGATCTCTAACATATCCACCGGCTGATCGGATAACCGTTCTACTACTTCGCAGTAGTCCTCTGTGGTTCTTCCGCATACATTGACGATGATCTTTGTATCAAACTGTGTTAAAAACGGGATATCTCTTTCTACAAAAAGATCAATGCCCGGATTCTGCAATCCGATGGCGTTGAGCATTCCGCCATAGACTTCCGCTACCCGTGGAGTTGGATTTCCTTCCCACGGAACGTTTGCAACGCCTTTCGTCACTACTGCTCCTAACCGGTTCAGATCCACAAATTCTGAATATTCCTCACCGGAGCCAAAGGTACCTGAGGCTGTCATGATCGGATTATTTAAGGTAACTCCTGCTAAATCTACTTTCAGATTCATTACAACTCCACCTCCTCAGCTAAAAATACCGGACCTTCTTTACAGATACGTTTGTTATGCACATTCGTATGGCTGTCCTTATGTCTGGACTTGCATACGCAGGCAAGGCATGCTCCGATTCCGCATGCCATCCGTTCTTCCATCGAAATCCAACATTCGATCCCCGCTTCTTTTGCATATTCCTTCACTGCTTTTAACATCGGAGTCGGTCCACAGGCATAGATGATATCTGCCTTTAACTCATTGACACGGATCGCATCTAAAACGGTTCCTTGGGTTCCTATACTTCCATCTTCGGTTGCGAGATAGATTTCTCCTGCTTTTTCAAATTCTTCTGTTAAAAAAAGCTCATCCCGATATCCCAATACGATCTGTTTTTCACATTCGAGTTCTTTGGCTAATTCTAACATTGGCGGAATTCCGATCCCTCCTCCTATCAGGATTGCTTTCTTGGATTTTTTCGGAAAACCGTTTCCTAACGGTCCTAAGATATCTAGGATCATTCCGGCTCTCATACCCGAAAACTCTTCTGTTCCCTTGCCCGCAACACGGTAAACAATCCTCAATGCTCCATCTTTTTTGTCTATTTCACAAATACTGATCGGTCTTGGCAGCATTCTGCTTCCGTCCTTACAATAAACAGAAATAAACTGTCCTGCTTTTGCATTTTTTGCAATCTCATCCGTCTTTAACCACATGCTGAATACTCCGTCTGCGATCTCCTCCTGACGGATCACGATTGCTTCTTCCCTGCTCTTTTCTGACATGTCCTTCTCCTTACTTTGCTCTCTCCAAAGCTGTACTGATGTCTTCCACCATATCGATCACGGCTGCTCTGGATGCTTCCGCGAAATGCTCGGCTCCGAATTTTGCATATTTTTCCTGCTTATATGCCGCAATGATACCTCTGGAAGAATTTACAATGGCTCCTAAACCATCCTCGTTAAAGAAGTGTACCAGATCTGCTCCTTTTCCTCCCTGTGCTCCATAGCCCGGTACTAAAATATAGCTCTTTGGCATTACTTTTCTTAAAACTTTTCCCATTTCCGGATAAGTTGCCCCCACAACTGCTCCGATGTAACTATAGGAATCTCCCATGTGGTCTGCACCCCACTCGGCAACTTTTTCCCCTACCCACTCATAGAGTGGTCTGCCGTCGATGATGCGGTCCTGGAATTCCCCACTGGATGGGTTTGATGTCTTAACAAGGATGAACAATCCCTTTTTTTCTTCCTTACATATATCTACAAACGGTTTGATCCCATCTGTTCCCAGATATGGGTTGACCGTTGCAAAATCTTCATTAAATGCCTGACAGATGGTATTTCCTACCTGTACTTTTCCCAGATGTCCGACTGCATAGGCTGCAGAGGTAGAACCGATATCTCCTCTCTTGACATCTCCGATCACGACCAGACCTTTTTCGTGACAGTAATCTACGGTTTTTTGGAATGCTTTCAGTCCTTCTACACCAAACTGCTCATACATGGCGATCTGCGGCTTTACTGCCGGGATCAGGTCATAGGTCGCATCTACGATCTCTTTATTGAACTGCCAGATCGCATCTGCTGCTCCTTCTAAGGTCTCTCCGTATTCTGCAAATGATTTCTTCTGTATATGTTCCGGCACATAGTTTAACATCGGATCTAATCCTACAACGATTGGTGCATTGGTTTTTTGAATGTTACTGATAAGTTTGTTGATCATGCTTTTTCTCCTGTCATTTCTTTTTCATATATCATCTTACCGCCACAAATGGTATACTCTACCTCACCGGTCACGGTACGTCCATCAAATGGTGTATTTCTTCCTTTGGATGCAAAATTATTTTTATCGATCTGATATGTTTTTTTCGGATTAAAGATTACAATATCCGCATCTTTTCCAACTTCTAAGCTGCCTCTGTTACTTCCAATGACTTTTGCCGGATTGTAACTCATCTTTTCCGCCATCTGCATTGGTGTCAGATATCCCTTTAATACCAGCTCACTGTAAGTCAGCGCCGCTACGGTTTCGATGCCCACGATCCCAAACGGTGCTTTTTGCATACTCTGGTTTTTATCCTGTTGTGTATGAGGAGCATGGTCTGTTGCAATGACATCCATGATATCTTCTTTTAATCCCTGTCTTAATGCCTCCACATCCGCTTTGGTACGAAGCGGCGGGTTCATTTTATAATTGGTATCATACGGTACCATATCTTCGGTAGACAGTGTAAAATGGTGTGGGCAGACTTCTGCCGTCACAGGAAGTCCGTCTGCTTTTGCCTCTTTTACCATGGTAACACTGTCCTTTGTGGAACAGTGACAAAGATGCAGTCTTGCCCCTGTCTCTTTTGCTAAAATAATATCTCTTGCTATGATCACATCTTCTACGGAATTGGTGATCCCTGCAAGTCCCTGTTTTTTAGTGATCTCATCTGCGTTTACTACTCCGCCCTGAACTAAATGAATATCTTCGCAGTGTGCTAACACAGGAATCTTACACTCTGCTGCAATCTTCATTGCTTCTCTATATAAATCGGTACGCATGACCGATTTGCCGTCTTCACTGATCGCCGGGCTGCCTGCCTGAACCATGCCTTTGATATCCGCAAGTTCCTCTCCCTGCTGCCCTTTTGTGACTGCTCCAACCTGTAAGACTCTGGTCAGTCCCTCACTCTCTGCTTTTTTATGCACATATGACACCACGTCCGCATTATCTACGACCGGCTTTGTGTTTGGCATTGCTAAGATCGTCGTATAACCGCCCTTTGCCGCTGCCCGCACTCCGCTTGCAATCGTTTCTTTTTCTTCGTATCCCGGATCTCTTAAATGCACATGCAGATCAATAAATCCCGGCATGACATAACTGCCTGCCGCATCTATGACACGCTCTGCTTTACATTTTAATTTTTTTCCTCTTTTTGCAATTTTTCCATCTTCAATGAAAATATCTATTTCCTCGTCTGTTTCCGTTGCAGGGTCTAAGACATGCCCATTTTTAATAAGAAGTGTCATTTCCTCTCCTCACTTTGCTTTACTAGTCTGTATGCTCACCGAACGTGCAAGCACGTTCTTCTCGCTTGCACTCATTGTATCATGTGACAGGATGTATCGCAACCGTGATTGTGGATTTCGCCGGTGCGAATTTTCTTTTAAAATCCACTCGAATGTTCTAAAACACATAGAAAAACAGCACCTCTCTATTTTTAGAAATGTACTGTTCTTCTGAAGATTCTGATTGAATTCTTTTATATTCTTCTCTTTTATTTTGTCGTTCCCTATCCTTATTCCATGTCCTTCAAAGCGCGTCCCATCGGGATTCTTCGTATACGCTTCATCTGGATCATATGTACGACCAGATAGCATACAATGCCGATCGCAATCATCGCAGGATAGACCCAAGGAGCAACATAGTAGGTCAGCCAGCCGTTAAATTGCTGCATCATCACATAGTAAATTGCCATCATTGTAAAGTGGCAGATTGGAATGACGAGTAGCAATGATATCACTAATACGGCTCCTGTCGCACGGTTATAGAGACTGCCTGCCTCTTTGTCACTGTAGCCTAAGATCTTGATCATGGAAATGGACTGTTCATTTTTCTCCACGATCATTTTTGCTAACAGATAGATGACTAAAACATAGAGGAATACGGAAAATGCGCACATCAGCCACATCATGTCGCCCATGGAATCCTCTAACTGGTCCGCAATGACAGTCAGGTCATCCTGCGTGATAATGGATGCAACCATGCTGCTGTCAATATCCTTTATTTTTTTATCCGTAAAATATCCGTTAAAATAATCCTCATCATAATCGAAGATACGGTTAAAATTCTCCATACTCATAAATACCGACAAGGTCGCCGGATAATCATATGTACCGCTGACGGTAAAGGTATAGGAATCATCCTCATATTTCTTTTCTAAGGTTACTTTTTCTCCCTCTTTCAGACCATATTTTTCTAAAAATCCATCGGAAAGAAGCACTTTATTTTTTCCGGAAGTGATCTTGGCATCCTTCAAATAGGTGGGATCCTCTTCCACACCATAGACCGTGATCTCTTCGCCCCGCTCCGTCTGTAAGGACATCACTGCATATTTTTCCGCACCCTTTGTCTCTGTCTGAACAGGTGCCTTTAAAATGTACTGATATTTTGCAATTTCTGAATTAATGACTTCTGTTTTAAAATTCTGTAACAGTGGTGACATCATCATACCAAAGAACAGCAGAAAACTTGCAAAGAACACACCTAAAAACAGGGTCAGGTATGCTGAAATATTCTGGAACACGATACGCAGCCGGAAGCGTGTAAAAAATTTAAACTCCGGCAGACGTATCACGCCTTTCTTTTTCTTTTTCCGCAGCTCATGACGTAAAAACTGCAACGGCGGCAGATGCATCATGGAAACTAAGATTAACAGCACGATCGCAAATACAATCAGACATGGAACTACGGTCGTCAGCCAGAAGGCTTCCGTATTCCAGATCGTTTCATAAGTCGGAAGTGAATAGCTGTGATAATAAATATCTACGACCACATCTTTCATGCAGGTATATCCTAAAATATTTCCGATAACTGCTGAGATCAGCGTAACCCGGATCGGCAGGGTCAGATAATGCCGGATCAGTTCACCCCGTGTATAGCCGAGTGCCCGCAGGGTTCCTATGGTTGATGCTTCTTTTTCTATCGTACTGCGTGTCGTTACGGCAAAGACAAATGCCAGAACGACCATCACGATATAGAGCAGGGTAATGATCATGACCAGATCGCCGCCCATGTCCTCACCGGTAAAGGTGATCGCCTGATTATCACTTGCCTTGACAAAATCGGTCAGTAAGCCGGTCTCCTTTAAAATGTCTTTGACATCGTCTGACTTATCCGATGCTTTCTGCTCCGAATATCCGCGGTAATTCCAGCGGTATGCATAGCAATAATGCAGTTCATCATCAGAAAACCTCTCAAAGCCCTTTTTCGTTACCATGGCAACGGTAAACTTGTTAGCATCAAACATCATATCCGTATTGTTTTTAAACAACGCACTGTAGTTAGAAAATGCTGCCACTCCGCTGACCGTAAACTTTTTCCCATCAACATCAAACTTGTCTCCGATAGCGATCCCATTATTTTCCGCATAAAGCCTGTCTATGATGATCTCATCTTTATTCTCCGGGAATTTTCCATCCATGACGCAGATTTTATTGACATCGTCGTTTTTGGTATAAATACGCACGGAATGTTCGTTTTTACGCTCTACATCTTTATAAAAGATTTCACTCAACTTCAGATGTTCTTTTTTTAATTTACTCTTTAGTTCTTTATCTGCTTTGACTGCAAGTGTAAAATGTCCGTCTTCTATTCTATATTTTTCAAAACTCTCATCATATGCCTTGGTCATACTGCTGTCAGCAACCTGAAATCCCGATACAAATCCAATCGTCAGTGTCAGGAACAAAAACAGTACCAGATATTTTCCGGCATCCTGCTTTAACTCCCGCAGATATCTTTTATGTAATGGATTTTTCATACAGTTCCCTCCTTACCAGTCTAAATCTACGGCAGGAATCTTCTGCTCATTCTTATCATTGTGGCGGATCTGTCCGTCGTGCAGCTTTATGACCTGATCTGCCATATGGCGGATCGCATCATTATGTGTGACTAAGATGACGGTATTTCCAAATTTCTGATTTACGGTCTCAATGAGTTTTAAAATCTCTTTCGAGGTCTTATAGTCCAAAGCTCCGGTTGGCTCATCACAGAGCAGTATGTCCGGATTTTTGATGATCGCCCTTCCGATGGCTGTTCTCTGCTGCTGTCCTCCGGAAAGCTGGTTTGGGATCTTGTTCTTATGCTCCCAGAGTCCGAGTGTTTTTAACATATCATCCAACGGCAGTGGCTCATTGCTTAAGTACGCACCCGTTTCAATATTTTCTTTTACCGTCAGATTCGGAATCAGATTGTAGGACTGGAACACATATCCTAAGTGCTTTCTTCTGTACAGGGAAAGCTGCTTGTCATTCATGTTCTCTACGGTCTCGCCATCGATGATGATGCTGCCCTCATCGGCTGTTTCAATTCCTCCTATAATATTCAATAAGGTGGATTTTCCCGAACCGGATGGTCCAAGTAAAACACAGATATCTCCTTTTTCTACTCCGCAGCTGATCCCACGGAGCACCTCTGTCCGGTTGTCACCGCTGCCAAAGGATTTATGAATATTTTTTAACTCTAAATACATAACAATCTCCTTCTTATGCTAGTTAGTTATTTCTAACCTTATTATAACGTTTCTTTTCGGAAATTTTAGTATTTTTTTGCTATTGAGAAACTTTCTCGTTAGCGTCTCGTTAATATTGGATTAATACCACGTTATAGGGAAACTGATTGTACCTCAGTAGTTGCGGAACGGCACCTGTCAGATACTTCAGGTTTCCTTGTGCTGACCATTCCAATGAACCTCCTCCAAAGCAGGAAGAGTGTTCGCCAGAGGGCTCCACACTTCCGGGAGTTTCATTTCTATAGCACAAAAAGAAAACTTCCGTATCTGACAGGTGCCGGCTATATTTTCTTATGTTGAAATATATATTGCTTCAATACTTTATCGGCTTACTTTCCAGCCCACTGCTTCTTTTCTTGCATTTAAGAAGTCGTAGTACAGTCCCGGTTCTCCTGCAAGTTCTTCATGCGTTCCCTGCTGCACGATATGGCCATTGTCCAATACCAGTATCTGGTTGGCATGACGCACGGTTTTTAAACGGTGTACGATCATGATAATGGTCTTATTCTGTGTCAGTGCATCGATTGCCTCCTGCAGTTCTTTCTCATTTTCCGGGTCTACGCTGGCGGTTGCCTCATCCAGTATGACGATTGGTGCATCTTTTAACAATGCTCTTGCAATGGAGATCCTCTGTTTTTCTCCTCCGGAAAGATGACCGCCGCCACCTCCTGCTACCGTATCATAACCGTTTTCTAAGGCACGGATAAAACTGTCGCATCCGGACTGTCTTGCTGCCTCTTCTACTTCTTCATCCGTTGCATTCGGATTACCCATGCGGATATTTTCACGGACGGAACGGTCAAACAGATAATTTTCCTGTGATACATAGGCGATCTGTCCGTTTAACTGCTCAAATGGTATCTTTCGGATATCCGTTCCGCCTAATGTAATGCTTCCTCCGGTGACATCCCAGAAACCTGCGATCAGTTTTTTCTTAAATCCTGCAGTGTGGCATATGTTGCCTTATGTGAAATTCCTGTGGATACACAGGAGAAGATCACTTTGCCTGCATAGCCGCCTAACATTCCGCCAAAATACGGCAGCAATTCATTTATTTCCTTACATCCTTCTAACAAAAGTCTGATGATACCCGCCGCGCAAAAATACGGTATCATACTGCACACAACTCCTAACACCGCAAATATAACTGCAGCATAAAATGAACCGTGATATGCTCCTGCCCATTCCCATAACAACTGATATGGCGAACGTTTCTTTTCCTGTTCCATGATCGCATCTCCTCTTGCACTAATTTTTGTTAGAAGCAACTAACCCATGGTCAAAAAACAAGAGAAATGCCTGTGACATTTCTCATTAAATCCCTAGTATCTTAAACCATCCGGCTGAATAAAAGATACGCAGCGTATCCACATAGGCTACTGCTTTTTCCTTTGGCGTATCATGGCGTACAGTCTCAAACATTCCGTTAAAAAGCGAACTTGCCAGAATATGTACCATGTCATCATCCAATGGAAGGACATTTAGACCCTGCTGCCGCATTTTTTCCATCAGCAGATAGCTTGCGTTGACTTCTATCTCTATCAGTGTATCTAAATAATATTCATATTTAGTACCTGTCGAACAGCAGGTGATCAGCTTAAATGCATCAAAATGGTCATAGACATAATCTACCATCCATACATACTCGTGATCTGCCACATCCGGCAATCCTTCTAACTGCTCTTTTAAAGATAATTTTGCAAATTTCTGCTGACTTTCCCTGTAACGGTCTGCTAATTCCTTCGCCGGTTCTTCCACTAACGCCTCAAAGATGGCTTCTTTGTCTGTGTAGTAGCGATAAATTGCTCCGGTCGTCACCGCAAGCGATGATGCGATACTACGCATGGACGCTCCCTGGAATCCTTTTTCTAAAAATTCTTTTTTTCCTGCCGACAGAATGTCTGCTGCCAGCTTTTCGTTTGTTGGGAGTGTCAAGAGGAGAAAAGGAGTTCTTTTTTCTTACCCCGGCAAACTGTCTGCCACACACAACGTCCCCCACCCAATCTCCGGATTCGGATACTCCGTCACCGCTTCAATATGCCTTGCTCCTTTTATTAAGTATGCCTTTAATTTTTCTCCATACAAAAAAGGATCATTGCCATCTATAATCCCCCACTGCATCAGCAGTGCTGCTCCTCCTGTTACAAACGGTGTTGCCATGGATGTTCCCGATGCCGTGACATATCCTCCGCCCGGTGCACAGGAGGTAATATTAACACCCGGAGCTGCAAGATCCGGTTTGATCTGATTTGTTTCTCTGGTATAGCCGCGCCCGGAAAAATCAGCAAGCTGCATGGAATAGGCATCATAGGCACTTACGGTAATGACTCTGGAGGCTGTAGATGGAATGGTCAGCGTAATCTCTTCTGACGGATATAAAAAACCGGTTCCCGCACTTAATACTGCCTGACTTGGCAGCCACAGATTATAATTTCCCTGTACAATCCTGTGCGGTATTAATTCAAATCTCCAGACACCGCTATCGATATAATCTGCAACCGGCAAAAATGAAATATAGATTTCCTGATACGGGCTATATGGACTTGGTTCTCCATAGTAAAGCAAAATTTCTGTTCCATCCAGTGTAAAACGCTGTGCACCTAAAATCTGCTGAAGTGGTCCAACCCTTTTGCCGGAGGGGGAGATTACACTGATATCAAAATCATCGCTATAATTTTTCCAGATCTGAACACTTAAGGTCGTCTCATAAGGAGCTACCGCTAACTGGATTTCTTCTGAAAAGCCCTCTCTTAAAATTCCCTGTGCGTGTCCTCTGGCTGCCCCTTCGTTTCCACTGCCAATGCAGATCACAGTTCTTCCGTAATTGGAAATATCATCGATATAAGTCTCTAACAAAGAAGTTCCGCTGTGACCGCCATAAGTATTTCCAATGCTGATATTGATTGCTATTGGTTTGCGGTATTCTATCGCTTTTTGCACCACATAATCCAGTGCCGTCATCAATTCCGTAGTTCTTGGAAATGCGTTTTCTCCTGCATATCCCAGCTTTACGACCAAAAGTTCACTCTCCGGTGCCACGCCTGTGTAACGCCCTGCGGACGCCCTGCCATTTCCTGCTGCAATTCCTGCCACATGCGTACCGTGTCCGCTGGTATCACGGCTTGGAACAATCTGAAATCCTTCCGCTTCACTTCCAGCTGCCAATGCGCGATCAATGTCTTCCCGATCAAACTCCACACCCCGGCGAAATTCATAGGGCGGCTTTTCTCCCTCTCTCGGTTGTAACGTCTGATCCCATAGTGCAAGGATTCTGGTACTGCCATCCTCGTTTCTGAAATCCGGGTGAAAATAATCAATTCCCGAATCAATAATGGCTGTGATAACATCCCTTCCCTCTAAAAAGTAAGGATTTCTGCGTACCGGAAGGACACAGGACTGCCGGATTCCCTGTACCAGTGAAAAATACAGATTTTTAGGCTTTTCCACAAATTCAATTTCCGGATTTGTCACAAATTCTGGGATCAGATCCTCCGGTATACGGATAATCGCGTACTCATTACTCAGTTTTTCAATGATGATTCCCCGCTCTAGATCTTCTAAATGATTGATATCTCCACTATACTTGACGATCAGCTCCCATGTATTGGTGTTTTTCTCATATCCGATCTCTAATTCCTCTGATTTCTCTCTTTCCCGCTGTGTTGCCTCTAAAGAAAGATTGAGCAGATTTTCTAATTTTTCATTATTCATACAAATATCTTATATAGAACTTTCCATTTTTTATAATTTACGAAACATTTATTAAAAAAGAACCGGTTATATTCTGTTTTTTCTATCATATTATTCTCATTATTGTTCTTGCTCATTACCATTTCTGATATCAGATCATATCTAAACTGGCTTGTGTAATTATTTTAAAACTGGATGTTTTACAACAGCCATCTTCTCTCTATAATGTGCAGTAACAAAAGACAACGAAAAGGAGAATTGGATATGAAAAGCACAAAAAAACTTGTGATTGGTGCATTAATGGCTGCTCTGACCTGCATTGCCACCATGATCATTAAAATCCCAACACCTACCTTAGGCTATATTCATTTAGGAGACGGTCTCGTCCTCTTATGTGGTATCGTTCTTGGACCTTTAGGCGGTGCACTTTCCGCCGGCATCGGTTCTATGTTTGCAGATATTTTTTCAGGATATGCTTCCTGGGCACCTGCCACACTGATCATCAAAGCGCTTACCGCTTTTGTTGCAGGCTTCTTATTCCACCGCATGCAGCATCGTTTTAACGGAAATGGTGCAAAATATTTAAGCATCATTTTGGGTGGTATCATCGGTGAAGCCGTTATGGTATTTGGCTACTTTGTTTATGAAGCAGGACTTGCTGCTCTCGCCAGTGGACATTTTAACTCTGCAACACTTGCTGCCGGTATTGCTTCTAGTGCCTCCGGTATTCCTTTCAACATTTTACAGGGTGTTACCGGAATCGTCATCAGTCTGGTACTGCTTCCGGTACTTATGAAGATTGAAGATGCAAGAGAATGGATCTGTGCTTAAAAGATGAAATACCAAAGCGTGTAACGCTTTATTTTAAAAAATACCCTTCGCCGGTTTCTGACCGGTAAAGGGTATTTTTATTAAATGATAATTTATTTTCTTATATCTGCAATGACTTTATTTGAAATTACAAATTGTACACATCCCATGGACATCGGTCCCACATCACCTTCATTAAAGCAAATGACAAGTTTTCCATCCTGGTTCAGATAAAATGATGTCTGGTCCGTAATCTTTTCAAAGTTCCATTCCGACACCTCTGGATCATCTAACCAGTATATAACATTCTCATCTTTTTTCATCTGTTCTCTCATCTGCTGTTTAATATTTTCACTGATCGGAGTAATATAATCGGCACCTTCTACAAACAGATCTGCCAGCGCCAGCCGTTTTCCTGTTTTTAAATCGATCGTATAATAATAATCGGTTTCCGCACCACTTCCGGCTGCCTGATAACAGATTAGTTTCAATGTAAAATAATCTTTTGTGGTGCTGAGTACCTCATGCTTTACCTGCATCTCCTGATACCCTTCTTTATCTTTCAGACCACTTTCAAACTCCGTTACGATCTGATCGGTAAGTTTTTGAATTTCTGCATTTACTTCCTTCGTAGTCTCTTTTAGATTCTGCTGTGTTTTTGAATCCTCCTGATCTGTCTTACTCTTTTTCACAGACAGTTTTGGAGTTTCAATATCCGCGGTATGCTTTCCATTATCATATTTGTAATCCCGAAAAGTAACTGCTTCTACCAGACCTCCTAACACAGGAATCTGATTCATTGCATGTGCCACATTCTCAGATGTATTTGGCAAAACGATAAACGCTGCGACAACCACTGCTGCAGCGGCTGCTATTTTTCTTCCCATATAGGAATTGACGGCCTTCTTTTGTTTTTCTGCTTTTGCTTCTTCTATCCTTTTTTTCATCTGTTCCACCTGTTCTTGTGTCATACACGGCTTTTGATACTCTTTTTTTACCTGTTCTAATGTTTCTGCATTGTTCTTCTTTTTTTCTTCCATAACAATATCTCCTTTCTATTCCCACTGCCACGCATCTGTCAGTTCTAACCGAAGTTTTTTCAGTCCCCGGTAAAGTCTGCTTTTTACGGTATTGACATTTTCATCTAACACCTTTGCAATATCTTCTATCTTCATATCCTCAAAATACCTTAATTCGATCACTGCCTTATCCTGCGGGTTCATCTGATCTAATGCTCTTTTCAGATCAATATTTTCATAGTGATCTTCCTGTCCCTGTTCTGTCGGCAGTTCGTCTAATGAAACCATCTGTTTCTTTTTGGCACATTGAAAAATCTCATTCAGCATAATCCGATAGATCCACGTTTGTGCATATTCCACATTTTTCAACGAATCACTATTTCGTATTGCCTTATAGGCTCCATTCTGTACAATATCTGCTGCATCCGCTTCATTGTGTACATAACTGTATGCCAATCGGTAATATCTGTTATAGTTTTCTAACAAAAGTTCTTCTATCTTTTGTTCCTTTACGTCTTTTCTTTGAAAAAACATTACCTGCCTGTACCTCCTTTTTTCTTTTCTAATCATTAGATTCTCCTACATAGCAAAAAGTTTCAATACTTTTATGAAATTTTTAACGCAAAAAAGCCCTGGTACACAGACTGCATATCAGGGTCTTTCGGTACTTCCTTAATACACCGGATTTTCCGGTATCAAAATAGCTGCCACAATATAAGCCAGCACACCGCTTCCCGTAAATCCTAAAATCACTGCCAGAAGTCGGATCACGGTCGGGTCCACGCCAAGGTATTCACCGATTCCTCCACATACTCCTGCAAAAACTCTGTCTTTTTTAGAACGATACAATTTCTTTGTTTCCATCTTAAATTTCCTCCTTCTCTGTAACCAATGTAATATTTCCTACTCCACAATCTAAGCTTATCTCTTTTTTAGCACCATGATCTACTGTTTTATCTTTGCCCAGTGAAGAAAAATCCTGTCCATTGATCGAGATATTTCCTACTCCGCAGCTTACCTGATAATTGTAATCTTTTTCAGTGCCCATGAGTTTTACATCAATATTTCCGACTCCACAGGTCAGTTCTGCGTTACTTGTTTTCAACTCATCGATATCTGCATTTCCGGCACCTACCCGCAGCTTTAACTTTTCTGTCTCTAAACGCTCCGCCATAATCTCTCCGGCAGAAACCTTGAAATTGATGTTTTGTGCTTTTAAAGTAGTGTCCTGTGCATCCACCGTTCCTGCATCATTATCAATTTTTATTTGGTCGAACTCCATTCCTTTTGGAATCAGTAACAGCACATGGTAATTATGTCCTTTGATCCCTTTTTCTCGCGTATCTTCTATCTTTAATACCCTGTCATTGACCGTAGCCTTGCATTTTTCCTGATCTTTTTCTACTTTTACCGTGACTTCATCCGTATCACTTTCTTCTATATCTAATGTTCCATATTTTAATTCAATTTCTAAAGAATCGATCTCTTCACTTGAAAAACTATCCAGCGTCTTTGACACGTCACTTTCCTTTTCCCAGTCAAAAGATTCCTCTGAACTATCCGAACCGATTTCCCAAATCCAGTCTTTTAATCCACTCTCACGAAATGCCTGCTGCAGCTCTCCTGTTCCGGCTCCTAATACCAGTCCGGTCACGCATGCCACACCGCCAAGTACCGCACATACGGCTGCTAAGATCAGACAGCCTTTCACAAATTTTTTCATGACATACGCTCCTTTCTTCTTTGCCATGGTTTTCTACAAAGATTGACGATCCAACGGCAACATGCCGGAACTGCCCTGCCACAGATCCATACAACACAGATCAATAAAAGGATTCCGATTGCCATTACGAAAAATCCGGCTCCCGTCACAAAGATTCCCGCTGCAATACTGCCGGAGATACATCCGCCGATTCCCATGCCAATTAATGCCACTCCTGATATCAGAAGTCCCACTGTTGCGGCAATGCCTCCCGCTGCACATCCGAACAACACGCCAAAAGCTGCCACGATCAGTCCAAATAATGTTGCTGCCACAGTGATCCAGATTGGAAACGTTAAAACAGCGATCACAATGATCATAGCAATCCTTCCTGACTTATCCTTTTGTTCATATTCTTCGTATTGTTCGTTTTTTTCAAAATCTTCTGATGAAAAATCCTCTGACGATTCCTTTTTCATACATTCCGGTGCCTGGATACTGCTCTGCGGTTCCTCGAGCAGATCACGCTTGATGTTCTCTGCTACTTTTTCAGGAGAACCCAGTTCCTCAATGACCTGTGCCTCATTTTCCACACCGGCTTCTTCAAAATAACTCTCATAATATGTAAGTGCATCTTCTCTTTCTTCCGCAGAAATATCTGCTAAACACTCACGCAGTCTCTCCATAAATACTTTTCGGTTCATTTAATCTCCTCTCCAGAAAACAGCAGACTGATTTTAGAAGAATAATCCGCCCATTCCCTGCGATATAATAAAAGCTGTGCTCTTCCGGCATCCGTAATCTTGTAATACCGCCGGTTCCTGCCCGCACATTCCACATCGTATACTTCTAAACACCGGTTCTTTTGCAGCCGCCGGAGTACCGGATAGAGTGTCGATTCCGAAACCTCGATCGTACTGCGTACTTCCTGTGTGATCTTATATCCATATGTGCCTTCTTCCTCTTTAGAAACAACTGCAAGAACGATTGCATCCAAAAGAGCCGCACCCGTCTGAAAAATCATGGAATCTCTCCTTGCTATTTGATAGTCAATATTATACGGCGTATAATATTAGTTGTCAAGTATGTTGGATATGTTACAGACAAAAGTGTGCTGCACATCTTCGCCTGAAGGGCTTCTTGCTCTATCGAAAACACGAATTTTATACTTTTATGTAACACAATATTTCCTATAGAGATTAGTATCGCAAAAGACGGCTCACAACCTTAGTGGTCGG
>OHUY01000315.1_pt1 | contig 19533 bp, 17 predicted proteins | sample 1579301 | NCBI WGS metagenome assembly OHUY01 (sample SAMEA3882520, study PRJEB24775) | human gut metagenome | biome: human-associated habitat; feature: intestine environment; material: feces | place: Netherlands | collected 2009/2010
CAGCATAACAAAACCCCATATCCAGCTCGGATATGGGGTTTTGATACAGACTGAATAGAGGCAACTTATTGTTACCTCTATTTTTCATACATTATCACTGATGTTTCAAACCAGTTATCAGCTACATCAGTTTTTAAAATTCCACCATATTTTTCTGCAATATTTTGAACACTCTTTAACCCTATTCCATGATTTATCTCATCATTTTTTCTTGTCCTTTTATCCTTGTGTATGATTCCGTCAAATGAATTTCCTACTAATATTTTAATGTAACCCTGCTTATAAACAATATCGATAGTTATCTTCTTTTCATCGTTCTCTCCTAGGAGACTTAACGCTTCAAGTGCATTATCGATAAGATTACAAATAACAATATTTAAATCAAATGAACTGATAAGAATTTGCTCAGGAAGAACAACATGATAACTTTTTTCAACGCTATTGTTCTCTAACGGTGCCAATTTGTAATTCAGAACACTGTCGATCGTTTCATTTCCTGAATCGATAATAACATTATTACTATAAATATAATCATTGGTTTCAGCAAGGTAATCTTTAAGCTGATCATATTTCTCAGCACTAAGCAAACTTTGCATGTTGATAATATGATTTTTCATATCATGCTTTAAAAATCTTATCTTCATCTGAGATTCCTGCATTAAATGCAACTGATTAAGATAAGCCTTGTTTTGCTGCTCAATTATATTATTTTCGTATTTTTCAGAAAACAAATTAATTAGATTATCATACAAATAAAACATGTCAACATTAATAAGCAAAATTATCACAGAACAGATAAGTGATACAATATTTAATTTGACCGCTGTTAAGTAACCAATAATAATGCTAACAAATGGTATTATTATAACAGTTATATAGTACATAACAGGTAAACTAACGTTAAGTTGATTTTTTTTGAAAAAACTATGCGATACAATATTTACAAAGGCTACCATAACTATGTTAGAAACAAACCCTTGTTCAAAAAAGATTGAATGAATATTTAATACAGATTGTATGGCTACAACCAGTGTATCCAGAACGATAAGTACTGCACAAAGTATGAATGACGATCCAATCGAATAAATAAATTTATTTTTGTGGTAAATTGCTATCAAACAATACGGCACAAAATTTGATAAAAGATTTATAATCCAATTACCAAACAGTAAATACGCACAGCTATTTATAATGTAATAAAGTGTAAACAGAACAACATCTGATTTTGCCGATTCTTTTTTCTTTTGTAAAAACACATTGGAAAACTGATAAGTGGCATATATGTGAAACACATTTGAAAACAAATAAAATAAAGTAGTCATATCATTCTTTCAACAGCTGTTCACTGACCTCCATTTTCTTATTAGGGCTTATCGGCAATTCCACTCGGTCTATGCCAATAAGGACGACTGAATGTGACGTGAATCTTTCAATATAATTTTTATTTACTAAATAAGATTTATGAATACTGATAAAATCACTTAAACTTTCATTGTCAAGCAGGTTAGATAATTTTCCGTAAAAGGTATATTGATTCGTAATAGTATGGATCACTATTGTTCTGCCCTGACTCTCAAAATAACAAATATTAGATACTATGATACTGTTTTTGACTTTATGTGCAGTATATTCAAACACCTTTTTTCTCTTAGCCTGATCCAAATAATAAGTTTCAAAAAATTCAACTATTCTTTCATAGGTAATTGGCTTTTTTATATAATCATAGGGCCTTATTTTAATGGAGTCAATAGCATACTCGCCATAAGATGTCACATAAACGATAGCAGTGTTGTCATTGGCATACAGTCCACGCAATCTTTTCCCAAGTTCAATACCATTCATTTGTTTTTCATCATTATTTTTAAATTCAATATCGAGCAATATAACATCAAACGAGTTCCCCTTGAGATACTCGTCCATTAATTCCTCACAAGTATCAAATCCTGCATGATCAATTTCTCTGTCACATTGCATTGAATAATCTAACAAATACTTTGATAAACTTTCCTGCATATGTTTATCATCATCACAAATTGCAACTCTGATCATACGATCACCGCCTTTATACGCCATTATACCAAACATTTTTCAGAAAATCAATACATATTTTATCAATTTTCTGGTATAATAGTTTACAAAACAAAATATAATTTTTTCGCAAAATCTGCACCTACAGGCAAAAAGGCAAAAAATCAACGTAAAATCATGCATTATTTACTACCAATCAGATGTTTCTGACGGCTAAAAACTTTTAAGCTACAAAATTAAGCTTTTCAACATATTTCTTTTTTGTATCAAGCGATGAGTGAACATAGTGGTTAAGTGTAATATTAACATTAGAATGACCTAGCAACTCGCTGACAGTTTTAGCATCAAAGCCATTCTCAATACAAACAGTAGCGTATGTGTGACGCAGTAAATGAAAATTAACGTTTCGTATTCCACACTTTTTCAGGACGGATTTAAATCTGTTCTGCATTGTTCTCGGTTCGATCAGCTTGTGAGTTCCGGAAAGAATATAATTGTTTTCATTTTGTCGCCTTTCGTTAAGAATGTTTACAAGAAAGTTTGGTATTGGAATTTCCCGCTCTGATGTCCTGCTTTTTGGTGAACCAACAATGATCTTTGTTTTTGAATTTCCAATTTTATCATTAATACGTTGAACAGTTTTTGAAATACGGATAATGCCACTCTGCAAATCAATATCGCTCCATTTTAAAGCACAAATCTCGCCAATACGCATACCGCTGTACATAGTAAGCAGTATACCAATGTTTGTGTTGTTCAGATTATTAACTAAATGGTTTTGCAAGTTTTTACGCTCGCTTTCGTTCAGTACCGAAATTTCATTCCTTTGGATCTTTGGCATAGAAATACTGCACATTGGATTACGCAAGCCATACTCCTGCTCTGAATACTTAGCAATCGAACGCATTGCTACTATGATATCGTGAACAGTCTTGGCTGACAGTCCACTATTTCTGTCAGATTTTCCATATTTCAGAAGATAGTCGATAAAAGCGTTGATTTTCGGAGTATTTAACTCACAATATTTTATCTTCTCAAAATACGGAATTATATGCTTAGTCACTATCTTTTCATAACAGCAATAGCTAGACTCCTTAACACGCAGTTTAGTGCTGCCGAGCCATTCAAGCGATAATTCATGCAAGGTTTTACCGCCAACGACAGGTGAATACTTTTCAGAAGTCGTATACGCATAAAGCATCTTTTCTTTAAGCTCTGTAAGATTTCTTGAGTACAGATACCTATACTTCAAGTTTCCGTTATCATCTCTTCCAAACGGAATACGCCCCTCGAAACGTCCGTCTTTTCTCTTGTAAATGTTCATTATATTCTTCATTTTATCGCCCTCCTCGTACTGAAATTCTGACGGCTGAAAACTTTATCATCCGTGTTTTTTGATAATTTTTTTTATTTTGACTTTACAAAAACCATTTGATGTGATATAATGTGCTTAAATTCTATCACATTAGTCAAAATAGCGATCAAAATCGCCTTAAATAGTCTTTCGCAAAGGTGCAGATTTTGCGAAAGAAAAACAGCTGATCTATGCAGTCACAAGCACAGATCAGCTGTTTTTCTTTATTGTATATCAATATGATTTTCTTCTTTCTCCCCCAACTCCATTTTCTTTCTCCGAATAACCCTCATCAGTTTTCTGTCAACTATGCTTTGTAAGTCTTTACGATCGTTGTCATAACTATCCTGAATACACCTACTAAGGCTAACAAACAAACTAAAAATCGTATTCACAAGCAGGTCATTCTCAAACTTCGATATTTCGTCCAGAATAGCCTGTGCATACTCGTTGCCATCGTTTGCGGACTTTGTAAACCATTCGATAGCTTGTTCCTTATCTCTTTCAATGTCCTTAGCACCGAAAAGATAGATCCTGCCAAGCTGATAACTTGCCCAATGATTTTTGTCAGCAGATTTTTCAAAGTAATTGACAGCTTTTTGTATATCATATTTTTCTTCCTGCAAATACAGCTTTGCAAGTGCATACTGCGTGTACTCATTATCTTCCGCCAAGAGCAAATACTTTTCTGCTTTGTCCAGATTTTGAGGCATTATCTCGCCCTGCAAATAAATTTTGCCTAGTCTGTAACAAGCAATAACATCTCCGCTGTCAGCACACTCGGTAAGCAAGGCTATTCCTTTTTCAAAGTCCTGTTCCAAATGCTCTCCTGAAATATATTCAAGGGCGAGGAATCTTTTTGCATTGCTGTTTTTAAGTTTGACAGCTTTCTCAAGGATTTTTAATGCACTATCTGTATCTTGCGGAATGTGTTCACCTATCAAAAGTGCTTTGCCATACTCAAACAAGCCGTTCTTGTTATTCATTTCAGCTGAACGTCTGAAGTATTCGATGGCTTTTGTAACGTCTGAGTCTGTTCCAAGTCCAAGCTTGAACATCTGTCCCAATTTGTAAAATAGATTGTCGTTCGCCATATCATCACTTTCGATTTTCAAAAATCCCGACAAAGCTTGTTTGTAATATCTCTGTGCTGTATCATTATCTTTGGTGACATACTCTCCATATCTGTACATTTGAGCGATAGAATAAGCCGCATAAGGCTGACCCTGAGAGGATGCTCTTTGATACCAAAGAAAAGCCTGCGACAGATCTTTCTCCACACCGCTGCCATAGTAATACAGATTTGCAAGGCTAAATTGAGCAAACTTGTTTTTCTGTTTTGCCGATCTTTCAAACCACTCAAAGGCTTTTTCATAGTCCTGCTCCGTACCAAGACCATAGCAAAACATTTTACCTATACGATACTGAACATATGGCTTTAATTTCTTTGAGTTTGGTTCTATTTGCAAAAATCCCTGCAAAGCCCGTGTGTATTTTGCAATAGACATTTCTTCGTTTTTTTCGCCAAGTTTATCGGTAGAATAAAGCTTTCCAAGATCGTAAACAGCCAAAACATTTCCACGCTGTGATTCAGATAACAAAAGCTGTTCTGCTTCCTTAAAATCATTGAGCTTAGCGTCTTTGCCATAGATAAGCTTGCAGGCTTTTTTGTATTGATCGTTCCATTTGATATAGTATTTTATTGCCGCAGCCGATTCGTCTGTTTCTGTCTCTGCCAACGGTTCTGATTCATCAAACAGAGGTGACATATCCTGAGGTGTATTATCAAAGTATTCATCATTTGGTTCAGATCCTTCAATTTCAGTATTTACGTCAAAGGGTTTCATATTAAGTACTGTACGAATTATCATATTCCGCACAGGCTGAAAACCTTTGTTATCGACTAATTCAGGAAGTTCCGCTTCTTTCTGAGTATACGTCTTGTATTTCAATCGTTCAAGACTGCACCATTTCTCATAGAGCTGCCGTATATTCTCATCTTTTTCAAGCTCTGAAAATATTTTATTGACGGTCGCCTTTATCTCCATTGGAAGATAGCCGTAAACTTTTTTGCCTTTCACATTCTGTAATTGGATATATAGTTTTCTGATAAGTTCTTCAAGCTGTGGATCTGTCCGATCATTACTTGCGATCATATTTACAATGCTTTCAAATTCGTTTTTGGAAACCGCTTTCAATTCATCACGGCTTACTGTCTGTTCCTGATAAATGCTTTGCAGATCATCGTGAAAAATATCGTTTGCAAATGCTGAACGTATCTCATCTATACCCGCCTTTGTCAGAAAACCTTGCTTTGGATTTGTTGAATAAACAAGCAAATGGATATGCGGATGATGAGTAGTATCGTGGTAAGCGGCGTACCACTTCAAATTACAAAGTGGGATATTCTGTGCTTTGGCAATATCTGAAATATGCCTTTTGACAAGCTCACGCCAGGCGTCTGAATTATCAAAGCCAAGCCTTACAGCATCTTCACGGCGAAGTGAAACAACGTGTGACCAAACATTGCCTTTATGTTCAGCTATCTCATTTGCCGCCCGGTTAAGAATTATAGGCTCGTCCTTTTCGTTAAACAAGCCGTGCGAACCTCTCTTTTCAACGCCCGGACGCATAGCCATATACCCGACAAAATTCTGTCGGTTTCCAACCACGTCTGCATTGCGTTCTACTATCGTGCTTATCAATTCACCGGCATTCTCAATGGTCGGCTCTCTTTCATAGTCCTCATACTCAAGGTATCTTTTGGATTCAGGAAAGTCGTTTATCAGGTCGTTAATAAGTTGCTCTTGATTTTTAGTTGCATTGGTATTTCTGTCAACAAATTTTTGACTTCGTATCTCGACTGTTTCACGGGTAGCAATGTACTTTGTATAGTTCCTTCGTTTAGTTTTATTCTTCTGATTTCCGTTTTTCAGATAACGGCTCGTAACGATAAGCTGCGACATTTTACACCTCCCTTATGATAATAAGCACCGCAAAGTTACATTTCACTACATTTCACCAAATAATTTTGACATTTCACAGCACGATGTATTCTTATATGATATAATACTATTAGTTGTAACATATCACTGAAAATCCATTTTGTTTCTTGGGTGCTTGGTCTTTAAGATCTCTTTTTGCTTTGACGATGTGACGTGCGTGTAGATCTGAGTCGTGGTTATTGAACTGTGACCCAACATTCTTTGTATGTAACGAATGTCCACGTCCTCTTCCAAAAGCAGAGTTGCAAACGAGTGACGGAACATATGCGGCGTTATGTGCATTTCAACACCGCATTGTCTGCAATAGGAACTCAGCATATTTCGTACCGATTGCTCTGTCATTCTTCTGCCGAGCTTATTGACGAAGAAGTACCCTGACACGGAGATATTATCTTCAAAAAGAAGTCTGTACCTTTTAAGTATGCTGAGAACAGCCATATTTTCCACGGGTATAAGGCGTTCTTTTGAACCTTTGCCGTAAAACTTAACGAATCGTCCTAAAAGATCAACATTTTCCGGTTTAAGAGTACATATCTCAGCTATCCTTGCACCTGTAGCAAAAAGCAATTCAATTACAGCGGCATTTCTGACGGCACATTTCATTTGGTAGGCACTTTGGGCTGAACCTATCTGCTGATAAGAAAAGGAAATTATCTTAGCGATCACGTCGAGAGGTATCGTTTTGGGCAGCAGCACAGGCTCTCTGATCGAAGTTTCTAGCTTATCAAATGGGTTAAAATCTATGTAGTCTTGCAGCAAAAGAAAGTGGATAAAAGCTTTTAGAGTAGCAAGCTTACGCTTAACAGTTTTCGGCTTGTACTTTTTATTCAGGCACTCTATGTAATCCCACAATGCTTGTTTGGAAAGCGCATCGGAAAACAATGCGTACTGTGAAAGGTCAATCTTGTACGCACGTACAGTTTTTTCGCTAAGCTTTTTATGGTAACGGCAATAATCAAGAAATTGGTCTACAAAAGGTCTATATTCAAACATCAAAACAGCTCCTTAAAATTTTATGAGGCAAAGCAATTTGGTCAACATTCACAAAAAGCACAAAGGCTTGCGAATAAAATTGCTTTTAAACCTACCTTATATTATATCAGAGTTGTTCGCAAACGACAAATTTCTACAATTTGTGAGAATTTACAAAAATCTTGGGATGTGATTGACTTTTATGTAAGAACGTGATATGGTGTTATGTGTGAGATGATTATTGAAGGATAACTTCAAATTATCAACACATGAATAATATAAAAAGGAGCTTTATTTATGATTTCACAAGAAAACTCGACAGGAAGACCTTTGGCAGATAGTGTTTGGCTTGACAACCATCATAAAGCGAAAATTCCTGAAAGAACTACTTTTGCTAAGAGATTAACTGAACTTCATCCCAATAGCGTTTTGGATTTAGGATGTGCTTCAGGCTTATGGCTGGAACTGTTAAATGATTATTTCCCTAAAGAATGTGAATTTATCGGTATCGACAGTGACGAAGAATCATTATATCTTGCAAAAAAAAGAAGTAAATCGTGGGATAGAAAGGTAACTTTAATGCATTTGAATATAGAAGAAAATGCAGAGCAAATTCCGTCTAGCGATTTGACGTTGGCATTCAATATTTTTCCGTATATAAAAAATCTTACTTCTTTTGTAGAGGCATTGTTTTTTAAAAATCCAAAAGGAACATTGGCTGTACGGCAATATGATGGAGCTTCAATACGATTTGGACCAATGCCGACTATTGAACGTCAAAACATAGAGGTCGATTTAAGAATAGCAACAGAGAATAGTAACAAATTTCATCATTATGATCTTGATAGAACATTTGATGTTCTAAAAAAATCAAATTATAAAAGCAAACATTTTGAATTTGAGCTTTTTGAACGATCCAGTCCTTTTCCAAAAGATTTCATTCCATATTACAATGAGATGATTGAATGGACATGTCAGCACATATCCAATAAGTCGGCTGAATATTTACATAAATGGATGAATGAAGACCCGGCTATGCTTGACAGATACTTTTATGAGGTAGATCTTATAGCGCTATTGTCATAATTCACAACTCCCACTCTCCAAAGTCCTTTATATTGAGCCGCAAACATATTTAAAATTTCTTGATCTCTTGATAAAAGAACAACAGGATCTTGCGGAATATCACGAAAATCCCAATTAAACAAAACTTCTGTTGTTCCATCTTTATAAGTTAGAATAACAAATCCTATTTGTGGCTCTTTTTGACTGATTATTTTATATTGATATTGTCTTTTACATTTATCACTTACTTTATTGTTGACTTTTTTAAATCGATCTATTGCAGTTGTATCTCCTATATCTTTCCATGTTAAACCGTGATTAATATATTTAGCGATTTCAGCAAGCGATTGCGTATATAACATATCATCATATAAACGTTCATGAGTTTGATCATTTTCATCTTCAAAATTAAAAGAAGTATTTTGTACATATTCTAAAACTGGTAATCTATTTATTATGTATTTCCAAGCATTTTTAGGAGTGCCAATTTTCGTAACATGCAAATAGTTTTTTACAGTTTCGCAGATCTGTTCAGAATCATTAGATACTTTTTCCACCTCAGTATGAGTGGATATAATTTGGCCGATTATCAATATAATGATTGAAAGTAAAAAAGCAGGAATAGCGGCCATGGCAGACTGAGATGAATATTTTAAAGGATCTAAATAGTAAGTTAACACAAAAGATACAATAGATAATATGGGACTTATTATCAATGAGATCCATCGTGCTTTATTGTTGAAAAATTTTTTCATAATAAATTAAGCCTTTCAAGATATAGATATTTCGATAATTTGAAGTTATCACTACTTGAAAAACAGCTCATTGTATCAATTTAAAAGGTACAATGAGCTAATTTTATCATCAATTTCTCTGATACCTCACTGCCCTTTCAAAATTAATAACTCCATTTATCCTCCTGACCTCATCAGTACACATAGCCCTAAGCTTCACCATTGTTTCATCATCAATATCATTGATCGCCGCAACCATATGTGATACTGCACCGAGTTCAACAGCAACTTTAAACAAGGCACGGGACAGCCTCTGTTCCGTGCCTTTTACAATTCCCTCTGTGAGCGTTGCAAGCTGCGGAGCAAGATAATCCACAAGCTCAGGCTTGTTCTGCAAAAGGTAACCGCAGTAAAAGCGAATTGCCTTTTCCATAAACTCCGTGCGAGACGAGCAGTTATCCGACTTGTATAAGATATCGACCGTTTTCATTGTCTCGGGAAAAACATACAGCGGAAACTTGATTTTTTCTGCTGTGACACCATCGTTTTCTTCTGCAACATCGGTGCTTTTTTTCATTTTTTGTACTTTTGACTCCATGACTTTCGTAAACCTCCTTTTTTGACTCCATTTTATCAAGGCTTGTAAAACCTCGCAAAATCGGCGAGCTTTGCTCGTCCGATGTGATTGTTTTGGCGGCTTTGACGCCAAAACTTTAACCAGCAATATATTAAATGCCCCTCAAACCCACCCGAAATCATCTGATCCCTGCCATTCTCAAGCTTTGCAACAAAACGCCCCAAATTCGCCCCAGCTGCCTTTAGGGTAAAGTTATCCCACCCATGCCGTGAAAACGCCACACGAGGGCACACGGTGCGAACCGTGGCGAATTACTGCTCGGATCGTTTCCCCGATTCGGCAGGAGCAGTGATCTTCTGCTTTCTCGCAGGCTTTCTGTCCGACATCATATCAATAAAATCTCTCACATTCTGCGGAACGACCTTGCCGTAAAGCTGATCCGCATACTTTTCAAGTTCCGCCGCAAGAGTTGTGTTTTTCTGCTCCAGATACATTTCTATCGCAGACAGCTTTTCCTCATTGACCGATATTGAAATTGACTTCTTCAAAGCAACATTCCTCCCATCTCAAAATCCCCCGACTCATCTTCTTCAAGTTCTTCATCAGAAAATTCTTCGCTGATATCTTCTGTAAGCTGCTGTTCCGACTTAACAGTAATAGCATAATACAGTTCCTGACCCCTGCCTGAGATCGCTCCGTAGGAAGTGATCTCGCCCTCCTTGCGTCCCAGAACACTTTGACCAAAGTCGTGCAAGTCTATATCTTCCAGAACAGAATTATCAAAGTTTGTAGGAAGATTTTTCGCCAGATAAGCCTTGCCGAACTCGCTTTCATCGGAAATAAACATATCAAATTCGTACTCCGACAGATGTTCAATGCAGTCCATAGTATCGGAAATATCACATATTTCCTCGCTCTCTGTGACCGCTTTCAGTTTTACAAAATCGTGATTTGAAAGTTCTGACAGCCTTTGAGCAAGAACATTCAGTTCGTCAATTCTGCGCATATCGCCAAACGATTCCTCTGTGATCGAAGGAATAGCCGACTGAAAATCATAATAGACCATGTCCTGAACTCTGCCTATGCAAAGGTCTTTTGCAATGTCGTTCAGATTTTCTTTATCGCAAGGCAGGGACAGCCATTGGGCAAACTGCTCGGTGGATTCATCATTTGCCGGCGCAGGCGCGATCAGCAGACGGAAAAAGCACTTATCCGGCTCGCCGATCTCAATATTCATATCCGGTCTCTCATAGCAGGACGGTACACAGTAATAGCTGTCCGCAAACATACCGCCGTCACGCTCGCACATAATTTGTCCGATATGCTCACGGTCGAGCAGTTCCAACATCTCATCGGAACAGTCCTCCAATTCACACAGCATATCGTTCTCAATTGCCATTTCGCCGAGTTCGTGATAATCTTCGCAAGGGAAAGCAGGAACAGAATCCAGACCGTATGTCATCAAAAGCATATCGTCAAAGCTGCTTTCGGGATTGGCTTTCAGCAGACTTTTAAACGCCTCTGCCTCCGGATATTCCAGCTTTTCATACCTTTCGGCGAACAGGTTAAGCTTGTAAATATCCGCTGAAAATTCTTTACCACACAGGCTTTGCGGCAGCTCTGTGTTTCCAAATTCGGACAGTCTGAACAAAACCTCGCGGCTCTGAAACTTTCTCAGCCTGTCAAGCGTATCACGTATTTCAAATACACTCATTGGGAAGTCCTTTGCTAAAGTGTAATTGCCGTCTTTTAAATATATTTTCATTTAACATCACTCCGTTTCTTCATTTGATTCTTCTGTATTTTCTTCCGTCACATTATTGATTTCATTAATGGCGTTTAGAACCTCCTGCGGATAATCCACTCCCTCATAGGTGCACCAGCTTGTCCAGCTGCCATTTGAAACAGGCTCTTTAGTGACATATCCAAGAGTTTCTGAACTGTAGACGACTTCGCCGTCACCGACATATATCCCATGCTGACTGCCGTCAAACAGTCCTATACCTGCGACCTCAGGCATGGTATCAAGACTGCCTTGCTCCGTGTAAACAAGAATTTCATGCACATTTCCAAACGTTTTATCCGCAGGATTGTAGTTGAGATACCCAAGCATAAGTCCTGCGTTATCGCAGTATCTGATGCGGTTATTTTCGTTTCTCTCGCCGATAAATCCGTTCATATATCCCCAGCCTGAGATGTACGCATTCTCCGCCCAAGCTGCCATGTCCGTACAGTTTTTGGTTGTGCTGTCCGTAAACATATACTCATTGATTGTTGCGTTCATCGTCCAAGTGTACGAACGCATGAAATCATCGTAAGGGATTTCAATACCATAGGTTGCATTTATACTTTCAAGCAGTGCGATATCATCGTTTGCGTTAGCGAACAGACTTGCGTATTCTGTGAAGTCCGACAGCGGATTTTCATCAAAATATGAGTAATAAATCAGCTGTGCCTTTATGGTTTCCGAGGGCAAACCGACCGCAGACATAACAGCTGCGATGGCTTCACCTTGACTTTGAAATTCAGCAATTTGCGACTGCTGATCCTCATCAAGCGTTGCCATAAAAGCGGAATCGGTGAACATACTACGGTCGACTTCGGGAGTTTCAATCTCCAAACTGCCCATTGATGACAGCACAGCTACAGGCAGGCACATCAGTCCAAGAAAGCCTGCGGCGATGCTTCCGATCAGAACAAACAGCTTACCTCGTTTCTTTTCGTCGCCCAGAATATATATCGCTACCTTTTTCAGAGCAACCGCAACTGTTGCAGACATTACCGACCACCACCGTTTCCAAACAACACAGCCTTGTACTGCGGAGCGATGACCTGTAACAAATATCTCTCGTTTCCGCACCTGTAAAGACAAGTACCTCTTTCAGGGTACTTTATCAAGCCGTACTCCGATTCTTCAAGCTGCAAGGTGTCAATGAATGCAGTCGGAGAAATATTACCCGGATTGAACAGAAAATGATGGCTCGGAATTGAAAACAACGGCTTAGTAAACTCCTTGATTTCAGGCAAAAGAAAGTCCTCAATATTCTGACTTGCCAGAATAAACGAGGACTCCTTTTTACGAACACGTTTCATGCCGTTGCGGATATATTCGATCGCCGTCATATTTGTGAGGAACAAATACAGCTCGTCTACTGCGGCAACTGTATTTCCTCTGCCCAAAAGCTGATTGCTCATGTAGCTGAGAATGTTAAACAGCAGAGTATCCTTAAGCCTTTTGTTTGTGTCCATAAGACCTTTCACTCCGAAACAGATAAGCTCGCTGTCATTGATGTTGGTGTGACCGTTGAAATATTTTGACTCCGCACCCTTGCACATGGAGTGCAGTCCCAGACAGATATTCTGTAACATTTCTTCGGTGTATAGGTGCTTTTTCTCGTTATCAAACGCCATGAATTCCTTTTCAATAAGTTCGTAGAGGTCGCTCATAATTGGATAATCTTCGCTGTCCAGCGTATTGAAATCGGTAAAATCATCAATTCCAAATCTTGCGTACAGCTTCATAAGCATGATCTCTATGGTGTCAATTTCGCTGTCAGAAAAGTCCTTGTACGCTCTGAAAAAATCCTTTAAATACGATATGTGCTGTGATAATCTTGTGACTTTTCTGAACGTTTCGGGATCTTCAATATCCGCTTTTTCGCCGTCGCTCCAAGCTTTAGGTTCAAGCGGATTTATCATAAATTCGCCCGACATCATATCAATGTATGTTCCGCCGAGATTTGAACAAATGTCACGGTACTCGGCTTCGGGATCTAAAACCAACACACTTTTCCCAGCCTCACGCTGATTGCACAGCAAAAGTTTCATAAGATACGACTTGCCCTGACCGCTGTTGCCAAGAATTAAAATATTGGAATTTGTCTTGTCCTCGGTACGCTTGTCAAAGTCAACAAGCACGTTGCTGCCGTACTTATCTCTGCCGATATAGAAGCCGTTTTCGTCCGTTTTTCCGCTGTAATTCAAAGGATAAAGATTAGCAACACTTGAAGCAGGAAGAACACGCTCAAACTGGCTTGCGAATACATTATTGCCCGTCGGCAAAACCGATAAAAAGCCCTCTTTCTGACGGAGCAAAAGCCTGTCTACAGATATTTTTGAACGTGTTAATTCCATCGAAATGTCGGCTTGCAGTTCCTTTAATTTATCTTCCGAGCTTGCTTTTAATTCAATAAACACAGCCGTATGCAGCAGCGGTTCTTTGTTTCGGCGAAGTTCTGACAGCAGTTCTACCACATCGTTGATATTATCCTGAGCCTTGATGCTCTCGTTTACATCGTTTGTGGTGGTCATCATATGATTTTTCCGCATTGCCTGCTGAACGATTTTTCGTTGTTCCATACTTGTCACAAGGCGGTTGTAAATTCTGAGAGTTACCCCGTTTCTGTCGGCAAGGTGAGCAAGGATAGCCGTTTCTTCCGTTGAAGTCGGATATTCCGTAACCGCCCAGCAGGACTTGTAGAAGTTTCCGCAGATATAGTGGTCGGTGTAAAACTTGATTATTCCCGGAACAGTTCGGTCAAAAAAGTCCTTTGTGCTGATAATTTCAAGCTGTTCGTCCGTCAGATTTTTCTTTTTTCGTAAATTAATTCTCATGCAATCCCTCCAGATTAAATTCGTTTTCTCCCTCAATATCGGGGATTTCCTCGCCCGATATGCTCGTTCCGAAGTAAAGTGCAAGCATACGCTTTATGTCAGACTTACTCATTCTACGAGCCGTAAAGCCGTGTTCTGAGATTGCTTTGTCAACACGATTAAGCGTGCTGAATATCTGCTCGTCCTTTTCACGCCTGAACCGTACCGCAAACATAAACTGTCTTGCCGAGGACATCTCTACCTGAATCTCGTCAAGAAAATCATAGTCCGCCTGCAGCAGTTTTCTGACCGCCTCGTTCTGCTCGGTCTGCAAACGCTTTTTGACGTACATCTTGTTTGTATCAAAACACTCGCAAGAGTCCAAAGCAAGAATTTCAAAGTCCGGTATCGTGCTTAACAGCATCATCAAATGATGTATCTTCACGTCAATATTAGCCGCTGAAAGCACTGAAATATTGGTGGGTTCTACGCTGAAAAATGCTATTTCGGCTTTGTCGGTTTTTACTCCGAAACGAGTAAAGCGTTCAAAGCCGATAAGACCTTGAACGCCGTTATTTTTCCTTTTTGTCATAAAATTTTATGCTCCTTTCGTCCAATAAAAAATTTGCTGCGAGGTCAGAAAAAACTTCGCAGCATTAAAAATATAGTCCATAATCGCCGTTTCGTCAACCCGAAGCGAGAGAAAAGCAAAGCAGGCAGTCGCCGCAAAAGGCAGGACATTCCACAGGTTTACCAGAACCACGACCGACAGAATTATTCCGCCGCAGATTATGATAAAATCACGAACGTTCCAGAACCACAGCTTTACGTTGGCTTTCAGGTTTTCGGGGTAGATGTAGGTTTTCATTTTTTGTATCAACTCCTTATGCTTTTGTCTTAATCATATTAACAGCCTTAGCCCCCATAGAAACAGTATGACTGACGCTCATCATATTAACCCTGACGCTCGTGTCAAGCCCATACATCTGTGCAATCCTCGGAACTTCCGTTGCCGACAAGCAAATTCCCACCGCAAGCAAAGCGTGCTGAGTGTAGGTCAGCAGTCCGAGATATAAAATAGTTGTCTGCAAAAATGCAGTCAGACAAGTAGCGATCACTTGCTTGCACCATGAGTAAAAACCGTCCGTGTAACCTCTCGGAACACTGAACAGATACAGACTTCCCACAGCTATCTGACACAGCATTATGCCGCCGCGCTTGATGTTTGAAAACACTACCTTGACTGTGCAATAGCCGAAAAGTATGATAAAAAACAGGCTGAACAGCGAAACGTCCGAAGCAAGGGCAATAATTACGGAAAGTCCCGTGCCTGCCACCGACGATGATGTAGCCCCTATAAAACCGCCCAGCAGTTCATGGGAGAAAGTGCCCTGCATCGCCACACAGAATGCGTACAGCCTTTGCGGAACAACAGTCACCAGACTTGCCGCCATAAAGCCTTTCAGCACGTTCAGACAGGTGTTTTTGATGTTTGCCTGCCCCGATTCGTAGGCTATTGCCGTATCGAATACCGCCACAATAAGTCCGCAGACAAACAGCATCCAGGCAAGGCTGTGGAACAATGCTATGAACGACTGCACCCACGACAGAGCGAATATATTGCTTGTGCTTTTGTTTATGAATTCAAATAAGTCGGCAACTGCGCCGTAAATGAGGTTGAATAGCCAGGAAAACATTATGTCCCATATTTCGTCGGTAATTGCGTCCACCGCCGAGCCTACCGTGCTGTCCCAAAGGCTTGATATCCCGTCTCCGATCCAGTCTATGGCGTCGCCGATCCAATCAAACATTCATGTCACCTCGATTTCCCGTTGGAGTGATCTCTCCCTTGATCTTATACAATGAACTTCTCCGTCCGCCTTGTGTGTGGTATCTTGCTTCACGTTCCAGCAAGCCGTTTTCTTCAAGCTCGTTAAACGCCCGAAATACCGTGCATCTGGACAGGTTCAAATCCTCCGCAATTCGACCTACGGAGGGATAGCATTCGCCGTTTTTGTCAGCTCGTCCGCACAGATAGCAGTAAACGGACACAGCCTTGTGGCTTAGTCCTAAGTCGTAAATTCTTCTCGGTAGTATCAATTTGCATCAACTCCCATTCGTTTTAATACTGGTTTTCTTTTTCGGAGGCTCATCCTCGAATTCTTCGTCTTCCGTTATCTCAAATTCCGTTGGAAGAGCCGCTTTTTTCTTCTGCGGATATTTGACCTCAATGTCCTTGATCAGCTCGTCACGCTCCTTGTAGGAAACCGCCCTTGCAGTCTTGTCCGGCAGGCGGTATTCATCCTCAAATTTTATGCCCCATTTGAAGAACAGCTTTAGCTTACTTATCATTGGGTGAGTTCCCGTTTTCATAACAATAAACTGACCTTTGGGCATAGACTTTAATTCATCCACAGTCATCAACGGTCTGCCTATCATCTGCAGCGATTGGGATTTATCCCTGCCGTGCGAAACAGAACCGCTTAACACTGTCTGTTCGCCGAGGGATTTTGACAGAACCTCCGCACTCTGACTGTTTGGGGCAAAACCGCCGAAAACCGTGAGCTGGGTGTTGTCCGTAATGATCTCCATACCCTGTTTTCCGTAATTCTGTTCAAGCTGTGCAAAGGACTGAATTACCGCAATAATACTAATTTTTCGGCTTCTACCTGCGGAGAACATAGCCTCCATACCCTCAATTTTAGGGAAAGTTCCCAGTTCGTCACAATAGAACATTACACGGTTCGGAAGTGCGCCGCCATGCTCATCGGCTATAACTAAAATTTCACGGTATAACTGTTGAATTAAAAGCGATACCATAAAATATTTGCTCGTATCTTCTTCGGGGAGAACAATAAAAATAGCCGATTTTTCATTGCAGAATTTCTCGGCGTCCACGGCTGTTCCGAAACAGAGCATTTGCTCCATTTCCGTATCAAGAAAGCTGTTAAGCCTTGAAAGAGCAGTTGACATAACGGACATCATAGACTGATCCGATGAATTAAGTGCCGCACCCGCAAGCCATTTTGCTTTATGCTCCGAGGGGAGCTTGTCCATAAGCTTTGTAAAATACATCTTAGGCTTTGCTTTCGGCGCAGGCTGATACTTTGCAAGCAAGTCTTGGATCAGCTTAAAAACTGAGACAATATGCCTTTCGTTTTTGTCGCCAAACTCCGCTAAAAGCAGGATAACCGAGGCAAGAAGTCCTTCCGCTGCGTCATAGAAAAATGCGTTCTGACCGTAGCTTGAGCTGTCACCTCCGCCGATATTGATAATTGTCTTTGCTGTTATCTTTGCATACTTTTCCGCTTTTGCTTTCGCAGATAAATTGCTTTTATCCGCCAGATATTCGTCCATATACTTGTTGACAAGATGCAGAATGTTGTTCTCATCACTTCGTGTCGGATTTCTCAGATCAAGCACAGAAACATTGTAGCCATAGTGCTTGCTTGCGATAGTGCCATAATTTCGTGCTACGTCCCCTTTGGTGTCCGTACTGATGAACGACATTCCGCTTGCGCAAGCAAGTTCAATGTTCGGGTACAGGAAATATGCGGTTTTGCCCACGCCCGCAGCGCCTATCATAAGCGTGTGAACATCGCCGTCATCTACAATAGCCACAGTTTTTTTGCCGTGTGTCCGACAGCCTACCACCGTACCTTGAACAGTCGGCAGGTTCTGACCTTTTCTCCACATCTCCGGCTCGAATGGCAGAGGGATAAAAGTACGCTTTATCTCAGCTTTTGTCGCCCACCTCGCAGTTCCGTGCTGTCCATTGCCGACTTTTTTTGCCTTTATTCCGTTAAGCGACTTGTTGTCAAGCAGATTTACGACTACCAAAAATGCAACAAAAATCACTGCAAGCACGCCTATTAAAATCATTTGTTTTTCATTCAAAATTTCATCTCCGATCTGTATAAAATATTCTTACCTTTGTATTTAATAAGATAGTTAGTTTGTTTTATTCAAGGTATTGCGCTGTGAGGCGGAGGGTATCGCATTACCCGAATTCCATACAAGGTTCGGGTTCGGGAACAATATCAATATCCTCATTCTGCTCCTGAATGGAAACGCTTAAAGTTTCCTCAACCGATAATCTGACGGCATTGTCCGCAAGCTGATACAGCAATTTTGCTGTATTTATCGACTGCTCACGGGTACGGGCTGTCTGTTTCAGATCACACAAAACCTCCTGTACACAGTCCTGCAAATCCCTTTGTTTCTGCGCCTTTTTGCCCTTGCCGGTGTAAGGCTTATACTCCGCTTTAAGTTTACATCTCAGCTTGTCAAACATCGTATTTTCGCTGTTTTCTGCAACAAAAAATGCCGAGCCTGCAAGCGCATACTCGGCGAGATAGTTGTATTGTCCGTTTTTGAACGTTGCATAGATCTGCGAGGTCAGCTTATCGGGGCGGCATTTGAGATACCCCAGTTCGCTCACTTCTTTCAGATATTCTTCTTTTCGCTTATGCGGAACAGCAGGAAGAGGTTCAACGCCGTTCTTCGCTTTCAGACATTCGTTCCAGTCCTTAAACTCAGGCGAAAGTCGTTTAACGTTTGGATATCCGTTCTCCGCAAGAATATCTTTTAATCGGTCAACAGCCTCAATTCCTCCCTCATCGTTATCTACACACAATATTATTTCATTCAGATTGGAATGGCTCTTCAACCCCGTTAAAACGGCATTTTCATACACTCCGTTCATTGCGATGTAGCTGTGTTTCTGCCAGCCTTTCGGGTACAGCGTTAGAAAACTCATCATATCGATGGGAGCCTCAAACACAAACAGCTTTTCCGACTTGCCAAAGTGAGAAAAGCTGTACCGAGTATCCGAACCCTCGCAGGTTATGCGGAATGCATTCCCAAAAGAATTAGTTGAACGCTTGTGAGCCTGACGTGGAACTCCGTTTTCATCAACGCCTACGAACACCGCATTGTGGTGTTCCTTGTCCTCGTAAAGCGTGTGCTGTTTTGCAAAATGCGAGATAATGTTTGGATCAATAAACCGCTGTTTTATGAGGTAGGCATAAACTCTATGCATATTTGCGTTTGCCTCGGGAAGTCTGAACTCTTTCTTTTCTTCCTTTGCAATAGCTTTCGGCGGACTGTGGGACAGCGGAGTGATAGTCTGACCGAGCAGTTCCTGTACCGCCGTCTGAAAGTCCATATCATAGAATTCCTGCATGAATTTTATTGCTCCGCCGC
>OHUY01000331.1_pt1 | contig 18608 bp, 14 predicted proteins | sample 1579301 | NCBI WGS metagenome assembly OHUY01 (sample SAMEA3882520, study PRJEB24775) | human gut metagenome | biome: human-associated habitat; feature: intestine environment; material: feces | place: Netherlands | collected 2009/2010
GGCTCTATGCGCACCTGAATCAGCCGATGAATCCAGAGAAGATGACAGCAGAAATCATGGAGTTTGGATATATTGAACGCTATTACGATAGAATGACGGGACAAGTGAAATTGAATGACTGGCTTCAAGGGTATGAAGTCAAGATTGTAAGTGACAGAGATAGAAAGCGCGGCGAAAATTATCAGAAAATGTATTGGAAATTGATTGAGTTGCGTCAGAATTTGTAGTATAAATAATATATATCATCGTGACCTACGAGGAAGATTCTGACATTGAGGTAGACGGTGTTGCAATCTCGGCCGTTCCTCTGGTTGATTTTTTACTGACAACGTGAGATTCCTGCGACCACAACCGTATGAACCACATGATTCATGAAGCAAAACCCCGGTGGTGCGGATCACCAGCATCCGGGGGGGAGTTAAAAATCTGGTAAGGGATACTGACCCGGTAGAATGAGATAGTTGTTCCATCTCCCCAGACCGAATTAAAATCTAGCAGCAAAAGGCCTCTGTCTTTCACAGAAATGTGATGGGCAGGGGCCTTTTTGTGTAAAAAAAGCCTGACCCATGTAAAAGAGCACAAATCAGGCTGACAATGGATATGAAATTCTAAAATTCACTTAGAAAAGAGAGTACGCGTTGCAGGGAAAGCCAAGCAGATCGTTCGGTGAGCTATTGGATCTCTTGCTCCAGTTCATCGAACAGCGCACAGGAAAAGAACTGACCAAGCGTGATATCAAGACCATCACAGAGCTTTTTAATGGTGGCGATACTCTGCATCTGTAAAACGTACCATTACGTTATTTGTTCTTTTTATCTGCTCGCACTTTTTTCTTCTGCCCATAGATAGAAACTCCCTTCAAATTTATTTGCGAAGCAAATCCCGACAAGCCGTAGGCGGTCGGCTGCGACCACTTTAGTGGAAGCCAGATAGCCAAAATCAGAGATTTTGTGCGTACCGAGGGAATGGGGAAGCGGAATCCCCATCAAGATTGCCGGTAACGAAGAATCACGAAAGTGAATTTTGAGTTACTCCAGGCGAATCTTGCCCTACTTACGGTGAAGCCGTTGCCTTACGCATTTTTCGAGTTCTTCTATCTCTAGAATCGGGCAGAGCGTGTTTCGCAAGGTGTTTTTGAAAAAAGACAAAAAATTTTTTGAAATACCTTGCGAAATGGCCTTTCTCCAATTCTATAAGTGAAAGAGGCTGACACACCACCCCAAAAACAGAAAGGAATGAGTGAATGACCGAAACAACTGCACGAACCTATCACACCATGGAAAGCCTGCGCCAGATGGCACAGACCGATCTCCGTAATGTGAACCGCGAAGAACTGGTGGACATCAACGATGTGGAAATCAAGAAAGACCTGTCGCAGCGAGAACGGATGGTTGATTTTGTTTCACAAATCAAGAACCCCTACTGCTATCTTGACCGGGGAATGGTCGTAAAGATCAGTTTTGCCGGAGAGAACCGATTGGAGGACACGCTGAAAAAATGCGCACGGACACATCGGAAATAAAAAAGAAGAAAGCAGAAGAAAATTTGCACTTTAGCACATTAAAGCGTTGACATAAACCGTGAAATATGAGATAATGGCTTTGGGTCAAAACAGAATATGCTGATAAAGCCGATAATTTCTTGGTTTATTGTCTGAACGACAAATAGATTAGGAGGTTATCGGCTTTTTATGTTTTTTCAGGGAAATGAAAAATACAACTGCGCCACATATCTTCGTTTGTCGCGTTCGGATGGCGACCAGCAGGAGAGCAACAGCATAAAAAATCAGAGAGCGTTGCTGAACGATTACATGGGGAAGCACCCGGAATTGCACAAGTTCGATGAGTATGTGGACGATGGTTACAGCGGCACAAATTTTGAACGCCCGGATTTTAAGCGGATGATGCAGGACATTGAGAAAAGGAACGTCAACTGCATCATCGTCAAGGATTTATCTCGTTTCGGCAGAAACTACATTGAAACGGGCCGTTATCTGGAAAGAATCTTTCCGTTCATGGGTGTGCGCTTCATCGCCATCAACGATCATTATGACAGTGCAGAGGAAAACGATGATAAGGGCCGTATTCTGATTCCGTTCAACAATCTTATCAATGACACCTACTGCCGGGATATTTCGCTGCGCGTTCGCAGTCACTTGGATGTGAAACGAAAAGAAGGTCAGTTCATTGGCAGTTTCGCAGGGTATGGGTATCGCAAAGACCCCAAAGACAAAAATCATTTGATTATAGATGAATACGCTGCGGGCATTGTGCAGGAAATATTCAAACAGAAATTGAACGGAATGAGTTCACAGCACATTGCCAGTCACTTGAATGAACTTGGGGTCCTGCCGCCGAATGAGTATAAGAGAGCCAATGGATTCAACTATACCTGCGGTTTTCAGGCTGGGCTGAATCAAAAGTGGATAGTGGTTTCCGTCAATCGTATTTTGAAAAATGAATCCTATACGGGAACATTGATTCAGGGCAAACGCAGGAAAATCAATTACAAAGTAAAAAAGAGCCATGATGTTGGAAGTGAAAACTGGATTCGGGTGGAAGATGCGCATGATGCCATTATCAGCAAAGGCGAGTTCCAGCAAGTACAGCAGTTGTTGGAACTGGACACTCGTACCGCACCATCGCAGACAACAGTTTATCCATTATCAGGTTTTCTGCGCTGTGCAGACTGCGGGCAGAATATGATTCGCCGCACGGTGACGAAAAACGGAAAGAAGTATCAATACTATCACTGCTCTACCTATAAAAATGGCGGCGGCTGCACACCGCACATGATAAACAGTGAGAAATTAACGGAAAGCGTTCTGACTGCGATTCGGCATCAAGTGTCACTTCTTGTAGAAGCGGAAAAGGTACTCTCCCATGCAGAGTTGGCAAGCGGAGAACAGATTGGCATAAAGATTCTGGACAGCCAGATCACTGCACTGGAAGCTGAACTGGAACGGTACAGTAATTTGAAAATTCGTCTGTATCAGGACTTATGCGATGATGTTGTCAGTCGGGAAGAGTACGGAGAAATGAATGCTCGCTTTGCGCAGAAGATAAAAGAGGCACAGGATAAGATTCAGGAAATCCGCGAAAAGAAGCAGGAAGCGTTAAAGCACGATACGCTGCTTCCCACTTGGCTGGAAGAATTTAAGCAGTACGAACATATCAAAACGCTCGAACGCAGGGTCGTGGTGGAACTGATTGACCACATAGATGTTCATAGCAAAACAGAGATTGAAATTCATTTCTGCTTCGAGGATGAACTGCACAGTATCACAGAAAAATTTATGGAATATCAAGCACATCATGGAAATGAGGTGGCAGAGGAATGAAATGGGTCAGTTATACAAGGTCGATTTCCAGCAGGATCGGAGAAGAAAATCCATCCAATACGATTGCAGAACAGAATGAGCGCATTGCACAGTATCTAAAAAAGCGTGGGTGCAGCATATCCGAAAAGTATAGTGACCGCAAGAGAACAGCAGAAGCCGCAGAAGGATTTGACAGATTGGTACAGGATGGGATGGCGCGGAAATTTGATGCAGTTGTTGTGGATTCTATCTTCCGCTGTGGAAGAACCCTTCCGTTTGCCATTGAAGCACTGCAGAGGACGTTCTATCCGCTTGGTATCCAATTTGCAGTTGTGGAAGATGACTTTTGCAGTGCAGACAAAACTGCCGAAGAAGTTGCAGAGTATTTCAATGGAAAGACTATTGATAAGATTCGTTCGGAATTTATTACCAATCGCCAAAATCACTTTGAAGAAGGTACACTGACCCATCGACAGGCTAAATATGGTTATGCGCTGTCAGAAGATCGCAGAAACCTTGTTCTTAATCCTGAGAGCGCACAGGTTGTAAAGCTGATTTTTCAGATGTATCTGGAAGATATGAAAATCCCGGAAATCGCAAGAGCATTGGAGGCACAGGGCGTTCCATCTCCACAAATCCAGATGGCAAAGAAAAAAAGATCAAGAACAAAAATCAAGTGGCCGGATTCAACAATTCGCTCGATTTTGAAAAATCCACTCTATATCGGAAAGTGTACGCTGACGCTGGCAAAGGCAAAGCGAGAATTGGAGGTTCCGGCGATTGTTTCAAAGACGGAATTTCAGAAAGCCCAGAAAAAGTTGGAATCTACGAGGTTGCCTTCGAGAAAAAAGGCTCGAAAAAAACCAAATCTGCTCTTCAAAAAAATCTATGACAAAGAAAGCGGAAAAGGTCTGCTGTGCAGAACATCAGAAGATGAAAGCCAGCAAATCTATTCGTTTGACAAGGGGTATAGATGCTTCTCTGGAAAAGCCCCTTTCATCGAAAGCGAAAAAATCTTTCGAGAGATTCTTTCAGCTTTGGAAAAAGAAAAAATGCAAGCTGCGCGTATTGATAGGGTGCTGGACTTGAATCCTGAGAAAGTCAAGCAGTGCATGGATGCTGGACTGTTGCAGTACAGAAAAAGAGCAAATGAGATTGTTACGTACTTGATGGCCAAGGACGATGAACGAACAGCAGTTTATCGGGAATACGAGCAGGGATCAATTTCACTAGAACAGGTAGAGGAGTATGAACATCAGTATCAGGTGGCGGTCCAGAAGCAGGAAGCGGCTTTTAAAAAAGTAATGCTGGCTGTTAATGACATAGAAAAAGCATTTAGCCATGGGAATCCCTGGTTGATGAAGTTCCGAGCGATTTCAATTCCTGAAACGTTGGAGCGCACGCATCTTAAAGAATGGCTTGACCATGTATGGATCGTAGATTTTGAACAGGTAGAAGTGATCCTACAAGAAAGTGAGTGGAAGGGATTCTTCCCGGAAGAATGGCTGAACAACGGAGAGGAAGATTGTAATGGCAAGAAAGAGTAGAAAGAATATGATGCCGCAGGCTGCTGTGCAGGAGGCCGTACAGCAAAACGAAAAAGAACTTCTGCGCACGGCAGCGTATGCGCGGCTGTCGGTTGAGAACGGCGGGCATGAAACAGAAGATTCCCTGCACACACAGATTTTGCAAATTCATAATTATATCAGGGAAAACCCGGAACTGACGCTGACCGATACCTATGCAGACAACGGTTTTACGGGAGCACGTTTTGACCGACCAGAATTTGAGCGTATGATGCAGGATGTACGGACAGGCAAAATTCAGTGCATCGTAGTGAAGGACTTATCTCGATTTGGTCGTGACTATATCGAAACGGGAAGCTATCTGGAAACTATTTTCCCGATGCTCCATGTTCGTTTTATCGCCATCAACGATGATTTTGACAACATCCGGCAGTCGGATGTGGATAGTCTTGCGGTTCCCATCAAGAACATGGTAAACAGCTTGTACGCGAAGGACATTTCAAAGAAAATCAGCCTTAGTTACCAGATGCGCCGCGAGAAGGGAATCCCTACATCGTGGTGTACACCGTATGGCTATCAGTTGAACCAACAGGGAAATAAGCTTGAAGCGACTGAGGATGCGAAGTGGGTCAAACTGATCTATCAATGGTATCTTGCAGGAGTGAGTACAAACGAAATTGCCCGCAGGTTGGAATTTTTAGAAGTAGCAAGGCCGAACGAACGGTTGAATCGCAAATTACATGAGGGAGATGACCCTACCTATAATAAATGGCACCCCAGTACGGTTCTTCGTATTTTAAACAGCAGTGCCTATATTGGAGAACTGGTATCTGGGAAAACGCAAACTGCATCATACAAAGGGATTGGCCTCCATCCTGTGGAAAAGAGAGAATGGCATATTGTTGAAAACGCTCATGAAGCAATCATTCTGAAATCGGATTTTGAAAAAGTGCAGGCACGGCGGGAGCAGAATAAGGAAAAACGGGAAAGGGCGATGGCTCGTTCTAAGGCAACCAGAGAGAAGTGTTATAACCATCTATCGGGAATGGTTTACTGTGGCTGCTGCAGACGCAACATGACGTTTGAACGGCGTGTGCATGGTACGGTGAAGGAAACGCACTATGGAGTGTTCATTTGCAAAAGAAAGAAGAACACGACTCCCTGTGCCTATCATGCGGTGCCGGAGAAAATGCTGATGATGGTGGCGATGGATCAGATTCATCATCTGGTGTCTACCATGTGTGAAGAAGAAAAGCTGGTAAAAGACATGATGCGCGGCAGCAATCTGGATTCAGCCCGTTCCATCAAGATGAAAGAAAACTCTATCCTGTTTCGGATTCAGGAAGCTGAAGAACGGCGGTTGCGCTTATATGAGGACTATAAAGCTGAAATTCTGGACGAAGATGAATATAGTCAGCTAAAGGAACACTACATAGCAGAAAAGCAGCGGTTGGAACATGAACTGCAAAAGCAGCGTCAGCGCGCATTGGAGCTGGAAAAGAGAATCAAAATCTGCGATGCGCAGATGGAGCGGATGCGCGGGATTCTGAATCAAAATGAATTTGATGAAGAACTGGTGCATGAACTTATCAAGAGAATCTATGTAGGAATGGACAATTCTGTGGAGGTCGAATTTAAGTGTAGCGACCCCTATCAGGAAGTGCTTGCAATCATGTCGGAGGTTCAGAATGAATGATAAAATTGCAATCTATCTCCGCTTATCATTGGCAGACGGAGATTTGAAAAAGGGCAGCAAGGATGAAAGTAACAGCATTGAGAACCAACGGATGCTGCTCCACGATTACATTGGGAAGCAGGAAGATTTGTTTGGCGAGATTGTAGAATATGTAGATGATGGCTATACTGGAACAAATTTTAATCGTCCGGCTTTTCAGAAAATGATCGTGGATTTGAAGCAGGGCGATATAAAAGTCATCGTGGTAAAGGATTTATCCCGCCTTGGTCGTGACTATATCGGTGTTGGCGATTACATTGAACAGATTTTTCCGTTGATGGGAGTTCGGTTTATTGCTGTGAATAATTCTTTTGACAGCATGAAACTGAACAACGGAACACCGGGAATCGAAGTGGCGGTCAGCAATCTGGTGAATAATATGTATAGCCGGGATATTGCGAAAAAGATTCGGGCTGCTCTGGAAACGAACTGGAAGAATGGGAAAGCCACCTGCACGAATGTTCCTTTTGGATATGTGTGGAACAAGAAAGGTGGGCAGCGGTGGGAGATTGACCCGGAGGCAGCACCCTGCGTGAAAAAAGTATTTGAATTAGCATTGTCCGGTCGCAATACAACGCAGATCGCCTATGGCATGAACGAATTAAATCTTCCTACGCCGGGATTGTATGCGAAACGAAAGAATCTGCTGATGGGCAGCAATCCTATTATTGCCCCGGACAGTGAAATGTTATGGAACGCAGCAATCGTGTGGAGAATCCTTAGACGGTATGAATACACTGGTGCGCTGGTTATGGGGAGAAGAAAGAAAATTGACGTGAATACTACCTCTGTTCGGACGCTCCCGGAGGATAAGTGGATCATCGCAGAAAACGCTCATGCGGCCATCGTGACAAGAGATGAATACTATCAGGCACAGAAAGCGATCCGTAACGTAACTCCAATTCAATATAAGGTGGGCGATGATTTTGCGTTAAAAGGAAAAATCTGCTGCGGAAACTGTAATCGGCAGCTTCGCCACGAAAGGCAATATGGGGAAATGGTTTTCTATTGCGGCTATAAACGGTCAGCCGGAAAGTTCTCTAAATGCTACGGCGGCTATTACAGAGAATATTCGGTGAACGCAAAAGTGGCTCGTGCGATAAAAACAGTATTCTATGCGCTGGATGTGGTAAATCAGGGAATGCAGGAAAAGCAGTCTGTCACGGTGCGCTGCATGGACATTGAGGACTTGGAAAAGCAAGCAGAAGCCATTCGGGTAGAGCAAATCAAACTATATGAATCGTATGCGGACGGTGTGCTGCGGCGAGATGCTTACATAGAAAAGAAAAAGGCTCTTTCGGAAAAACTGGCTGTATTGCAGGATAGCATACGGACAGAAAAGGAAGAACAGGAGTGTGCCGATGAACTGGATGAAGAAATCCGCGCTCTGACAAAACAGGCCAGTGAGAAAACATACATCGGCGGGCTGACAAAAGAATGTGTGGATGCTTTTGTGAGCATGGTTTATCTGTATGACGACCAAACGATGAAAATAGAGTTCAACTGTGAGGATGTGATTCGGAGAGCGTTGGAAAAGTATGGCGCGTAATTGGATGGAAGAAGTGGCATAAGAAAAAGAATACCCGTCTGGGTGAGAGGATTCAGGAAATCTTCTCGACCAGGCGGGTGTTTCATTCCGCAGGAATGTGTCTATTAGAGGCTAAGGGTTTCCACCCATGCAGACAAGTCGGCTTTGCTGGAGTAAGCATTGAATACCTTGCCGTGCAGGAGTTTGGCACCGGGGCAGCTTGGCGCGAGTTTTTCGTTGGTCTTGCCCATACCGCTGCCGCCAGATGTGGCAAAGGGGATGATGGTTTTACCTTTTAGGTTGTAGCTTTCCAGAAATGTATTGATGATCGTCGGAGCAATATACCACCAGATAGGGAATCCGACAAAGATGGTGTCGTATTCGTCCATGTTATCACGCTTGGCAGCGATGGCAGGGCGAGAGGTAGGATCGCTCATTTCGATGGTGCTGCGGGATTTCTTGTCCATCCAGTTCAGATCGGCCTTGGTGTACGGAACTTCCGGCTGAATCTCAAAAATGTCTGCACCGATAGCATCAGCAAGATTTTCAGCAACCTTTGCGGTAACGCCGCTGGCGGAGAAGTAAGCAACAAGTCGTTTGCTCATGACAAATGCACTTCCTTTGATTGATTTTCATGGTTTAAGTATAGCACGTTGAATAGGGAGCATCAAGTAAGGCTGAGTGGACGAATGTGCTAATATTGCAAATGAAATAAGCACAAAAGAAAGTTTACGTTGACTTTCGTGCTTATTTGGAATACAATATAAGCACGAAGGTGAGGTGACGCTTATGATGAACATGAACAATTTGGCTCAAACACATGAGTTTTTAACACCGCAGCTTGCAACAAAAGTAGGTTTAACGAAATTTGAGTTTTATAAATATGTAAAGGCCAATGAATACGAGCAAGTCGGACATGGCGTATACGCAGCAAAAGATACTTGGATTGACGAATTAGAAATGCTGCACCGCCGCTGCCCGATGGGAGTGTTTTCTCATGATGAAGCGTTCTATTATTATGGGCTGACAGATCGGGAACCGCTTGTTCATACACTCACGATTTATAGTGGATATAATGTTCACCGCTTGAAAGAGGATGGCTATAAGGTTTATACAGTAAAAAAGGAACTTCTTGACGTTGGCAAGCAAATCGTAAAAAGCAATCAGGGAAATGAAATTCCTATGTACGATTTGGAACGGACAATTTGCGACTTGGTGCGGAGTAGAAGTTCTATAGAAGTACAGGATTTCAATGCAGTATTAAAAGCGTATGTCGGGAGAAAAGATAAGGACCTTAATAAACTGATGAAGTATGCAAAGCTATTTCGAGTGGATAAGATCATCCGAAATTATATGGAGGTACTACTGTAAATGGGATTTACACCTGAACAGATAAAAGGACGTATCAAGAGCGTTGCAAAACAGAACAATGCAGACGCAAGGACACTCATGCGAATCTATATGATGGAGCGTTTTCTGGAAAGACTGGCACAATCAGAATATCGGGATAACTTCATTATCAAAGGCGGAATATTAGTTACGGCAATGATTGGTGTTGCGCACCGTTCCACGATGGACATAGACACCAGCATGAAGAATCTAAATCTGTCTGCGGAGGATGCCTTGCGAGTTGTCAATCAGGTCAAAGATATTGACCTTGATGATGGTGTTTCTTTTGAGGTTAAAGATGTTTCCAATATCATGGATGAAATGGAGTATCCGGGAATCCGCGTTACCATGAATGCCAATGTGGGAAGATTGATTACACCTTTGAAAATTGATATTTCCACGGGCGATGTCATTACCCCACGAGCAATCGAGTTCAATTATGATCTCTTGCTGGAAGATCGTTCTATCAGTCTATGGTCGTATAATTTGGAAACTATATTAGCCGAGAAGTTGCAGACGGTTTTGGCGAGGGGCATCTTAAACACCCGTATGAGGGATTTTTACGATATACGGATGCTGCTCGATACATACGAAGATAAAGTCAATAAGGCTGTGTTGAAAGATGCTTTTGCGGCAACTTGCAAAAAGAGAGGAACGGATCATCTGCAGGAGCAGGCCGAGGAGATTATCAAAATTATAGAAGCAGATGAACAGCTTCAAGTGCTGTGGAGAGCATATCAGAAGAAATACTCGTATGCAGCAGATATTGATTATGCCAGTGTGATAAGCGGCGTGAGAAAATTGATGGATTGGATTCGATAAGTAACTATTGAAAATAGAATAGCGAGTAAAGCCCTACAAGGCTCAAGTTGGTTCAGAACTGACGGAAAGCCTTGTAGGGCTTATTTTTTTGCGATTTTTTCTAAAAAGTTTTTGCCCCTATCTTGACATCAGGGGGCCCGGCAAGTTTTATCATGCCACTACAGATAGGTAAGACTCCTATTGTTGTGCCGCGCCAGCATCAGTTCAATGAGCATGTGAACGACCATCAAGTTGAGTTCGCAAGGAATGTGGCGCAGAGAATGGGAACGATTATTCCGGTGGAGGACATTAATACACTGGGAGATATCATAACGAACTATGATCAGATTGTTGCCGGCATGGGACATGGTATGAGTAGTAATAATGCCAAGTTTAATGAAGGACTTGAGAAACTGGTAAACGAATTGTATTGAGGATGAATGGATGAGAAAAGTTGGAATCATGTCGATGCAGCGTATTGCAAACTACGGATCGTTTTTGCAGGCATATGCATTAAAGCAGCTGATTGAAGAATTGAGCTGCAAAGTAGAGTTTGTAGACTACCATGTAGGCGCACCCGTAATTGCGGAAAATGCTGACAGCAAAAACAAGTTTGTCCGTAAGGTCGAAAAAGGTCTGGAAACTTTTCAATATCAGGCTCCATTTGCGCATAAGTTGTCGTTCATTCGATATAAGCAGACTTTTTCAAAAAAGTATATGCCACTTTTAGGAATTACGGATGAAATGAACTATAACCCGACATTGGATTGCCTTGTGATTGGCAGCGATGAGGTTTTCAACTGCATTCAGAAAAATTCCAATGTGGGTTATTCGCTGGAATTGTTTGGAAAAGATAATCATGCGAAGAGACTTCTCACTTATGCGGCATCTTTTGGTAATACAACATTAGAAAAGCTGGAAAAGTATAAAAAGGCTGATGAAGTTGGAGTATTGTTGAAGAAATTTGATGCGATTTCTGTACGAGATGCGAATTCTGGAGCTATTGTAGAGCAGCTCACTGGGAAAGAACCAGTGTACAATCTGGATCCGGTTCTGACCTATGATTACATGAACTGCTGCGATAAAATTCCACAGCTGCGGGTTGACGAGAAGTATCTGATTCTGTATGCGTATGCAGGCCGTATTTCCAATGAAGAAGCAGACTGGATTGCTGCTTATGCAAAGAAGAAGAATTTGAAGGTATATGCAATTGGTGGTATCCAAAAATGTGCAGACCGATTCGTAGACTGCTCACCCTTTGAGGTTCTGGCCTATTTCAGAAATGCAGAAGAAGTTATTACCGATACCTTCCACGGCAGCATCTTCTCGGTGATCACACATCGGCCGTTTACAACATTAATTCGCAAGAGTGTAGGTAACAGCTATGGTAATGAAGAAAAGTTGAGCGATTTGCTAAAGCGACTGGGACTGGCCAATCGGATGACAACGAAAATTGAAGATACAGAAAACATCAATGAAAAGGCGATTGATTACGCGAAAGTTGATGAGCAGTTGAAGGTACATAGAGAAGTGGCGAAGGATTATCTGAGAAAAAATTTAGAGGAATAAAATGGAGAACATATCGAGGATAAAAGAGAAATGTGTGGGATGTAAAAGCTGTGAGCAAAGCTGCCCAAAACACTGTATCTCTATGGTAGAAAACAAAGAGGGATTTTGGTATCCGTCTGTTGATGAAAAAAGCTGCATCGAGTGCAAGGTGTGCTTGAAAAAGTGTCCAGTAGAAAATACGGAATTTCATCGGAATGAGCCACATAAAGTTTGGGCGTGGCGCAATAAAAATGATGTGGATATTATGCGCTCTGCATCTGGCGGTGCGGCGGATAGTGCAGCGAAAACTATATTGCAAATGGGCGGTGTGGTTTATGGTGCTGCCTATGACGAGCAGCTGGCAGTAAGCCACATTGAAGTGACAGATGAAGCAGAAAGAGAGAAACTACAGTCCTCTAAGTATGTTCAGTCTGACCCGAAAAATAGCTATGCAAAGGTCAAACAGCGTTTGTCAGAGGGAAAAACGGTACTTTTTACAGGAACTCCCTGCCAGATTGCAGGTCTGTATGCTTTTTTGGGTGGCAATCCAGAAAATCTATATACAGTTGACCTGATTTGCCACGGTGTGCCTTCGCCGAAGTTCTTCAAAAAGTATCTGGAATACCAGAACAAGCAGACGGCTGGCAGAGTAATTTATTTCAACTTCCGTTCCAAAGACAAGAGAGGTTGGGGAACACAATACCTGCTAAAGACAAAGACAAAGACAAAGACAAAGACACTCTCCCTTGATCGCTATGGAAAACATTTTATGGATGGCGACTGCTATAGAGAGAGCTGTTATAAGTGTGCTTATGCTAATACGAGCCGTGTAGGAGATTTGACAGTGGGTGATTTCTGGGGAATTGCAAAGAGCCATCCGAGCTTCAATTCTCCAAAGGGCGTGTCCAGTGTATTTGTAAATACCGAAAAAGGTCAAAAGCTCTTTGAAATGATGCGAGTTCTTGCAGAAGTAGAAGAAGCAACGTTGGAAGAGGGCATGGTGAAGCAGCATAATCTGGTGCAGCCGAGCAACAGGCCTGTGACTAGAGATACTTTCTATAAGAGCGTCGATGAACCAGGCTTTATAGAGAATATAAAGGTTGGCTTTCAGCCAAAAGCACGGTTGAAATCTGTGCTGCCAAATAAACTGATTCAAAAAATAAAATCTCTTTGAGATTTTGTGGAGGAAGAATACATGGGAGAGCCTATAAGAGTTTTGCATATCCTGCAGCGAATGGAAGCTGGCGGTACGCAGGCTTTGTTGATGAATATATACCGGAAAATTGACAGAACGAAAGTACAGTTTGATTTTTTGGTCGTTTATAAGGAAAAGCAGTTTTACGATGATGAAATTGAAAAAATGGGAGGGCATGTTTACAAACTGTCTTTCCGGGAGGATTTGAACCTTCCTAAATTTCAAAAAGATTTGGCAGTTTTCTTTGCTCAGCATCACGAATATAAAATTGTTCATTGTCACGCTTACACGATTGGATATTTCTGCCTGAAAGCTGCAAAGAAAGCAGGTATCCCCGTCAGAATTGCTCATTCACATAATAATGAGACAGTACACGATATAAAATATTTACCCAAATTATTCATGCAGCGACTGTTTACTCTGAATGCAACAGATCTTTTTGCGTGCTCGAACGAAGCTGGTAAATATTTGTTTAAGGATAAGCCTTTCCGGGTGTTAAAGAATGCGATTGACTCTCAGCAGTTTATTGCAAATGAGAATACGCGGCGAGAAGTCAAACAGGAGCTTGGGTTAGAGAATAAATTTGTGGTCGGTCATGTTGGGCGGTTGCATCCACAGAAGAACCACGATTTTTTGATTGAAGTTTTTGCGGAAATCAAAAAGAAAAAGCCAGACGCAGAATTGATTCTTGTAGGTACCGGACCATTGGAAGAAAAGGTGCGCAGTAAAGTTGCAGACATGGGTCTAATAGAGAATGTGCAATTTCTGGGCAACCGCAAAGACATGAACCGAATTTATCAGGCGATGGATATTTTCGTTTTTCCGTCTCTGTTTGAGGGTCTGGGAATTGTGGCGATTGAAGCACAGGCGGCAGGTGTTCCCATTGTTTGCTCTGAGGGGCTTCCACCAGAAACAGATATTACACCGATCTACCGCAAATTGATGTTGAGTGATGGTGCCGAAAAATGGGCAGAGGCTGCAATTGAAATGGCACAAAGTTCAAAGGCGCATACGAATATGCAAAAATATATCATAGATGCAGGGTTCGATATGAGTGCAACAGCAAAGAATATGGAAAAATACTATTTGGAAAAAGAGGCTCAGATTAGGGAGAAAAACAAATGATTTCAATATTCACACCTACATTTAATAGAGCGGAATTGTTGTCGGTATTAAAAAATAGTATAGATGCCCAGGTATGCACGGATTTCGAGTGGATCATTGTGGATGATGGATCGACAGACGATACAAAGAAACTTGCAACGGCATGGATGGAGCAAAAACTGCCATATCGGCTAAAGTATATTTGGCAGGAAAACCAGGGAAAGCAAAGTGCTTTTAATACTGCGGTAAAAGAAGCTATCGGTGAATGGTTCATTTGTGTGGATAGTGATGACCATTTAACAGAAAATGCTGTAAATATTATGAATATAGATATAAACAGCATTAAGGATGATTGTAGTGGGATTGTCTACCCGATAGATTTGAAAGGATCAGATAAAGAAAAAGAGTGGAAACAGATCGATGGAAAAAAAGTCGATATTATGGATCTGAAGGCTATATATGGGATTCCAGAAGCTGCTATTTTGATGAGAAAGAGTGATATTGAATCTCTGCCATTTCCACAGATAAAAGGAGAAAAGTTCATTCCGGAGGGATGGCTTTACCAAAAACTGATAGCAAAAGGAAAGTTCTGGGCACATAACGCCTCTTTTTATATTGCGGAGTATCAATCTGATGGAATGACTAAAAATGTATGGAATCTGTGGGCAAGAAACTCGACAGGGGTATTAGAAGTCTTGTGCGAAAAATATAGGTTGCTTGATAAGTATCCGCTCAAAAAGAAAATTGTAGAAAAAACGAAATGCCTGATAAATATCAATACAATTTGTATGAAAGCTGGAAAAAAATGCAGAGATGAAAGTCCGGCACCAATCTTTGGATATGCTTTAATGCTCCCATCGTTTTATTTCTATAAAAAAAGATTTGGAAGGAAGCGGAAATGAAAAAGACAACAATTGCTGTGGTAATCTTACACTACAATGATTTTGAAATGACAAGGCAGTACATAGAAAATTTGAGAAAACTCAAATGGAATGATGTTACACATCAGTTTATTATTGTTGATAATAATTCACCTGATGGAAGTGGCGTGGAACTGTATGAGTATTTCAAAGCAGATGCAGATACGTCGGTCATTTTGCTTTCGGAAAATATTGGATTTGCAAGAGGCAATAATAAAGGGATTGTTTTTGCCAAGGATGAATTGGATGCAGATTTGATTGTTGTCTCAAACAATGATATAGACGTAAAAACAAAAGATTTTCCTCGGCTTTTAATTCGGGAATATGCTGCAAGTAATTTTGCTGTTTATGGTCCGGATATTTACAGTTTGAGTAAGAAAATGCATCAAAATCCAATGAGACAAAGCCCTATGAATTTTGATGATGTAAATAATAAAATAAGAAAGATTGATCGTACACTTCCAGTATTGCATATCTTGAATAAGATGGGAATATATGATCAAATAAAAAGTCTGAAAAATAAAATTAAAAAGAAAAAAGATAATTCACCCCTCGAAAGCACCGCAAGGGTAGAAGGCTGTGTTCTTCATGGAGCATTTTTTGTGCTCAGTAAGGAATACTTGAGAATGTATCCGGAAGGACTCTTTGAGGGAACATTTTTGTATATGGAAGAGGACATCCTTGCGTACAGATGCAATTTGAAAAGACTGAAAATGGTTTATGATCCTCTTGTGCAAGTGATACATTATGATGGTGTCAGCTCGATGAAAATAGCAGGTAATAGATGTATGAAGTTTATTCGTGAGATGAATGAAACGAGAAAGTCTTGCGAAGCATATATTGAATATATGAAGAACAATAAATAAAAGTAGAAAAAGTGAGGATATGAGGAATAATTTTGTTGTAAAAAAGAGCACAGCAGAAGTTACTTCGCTGATTGGCATCACGGCAGTTTTGTATGCGACTGGTGCTGATATGCCTGCAAATATTGTTTTTTTTGTAAGCATGGCTGTACTTCTGTATAAAAGCTGGAAAAATCCAGAATGGTTAGCCGCTGCATTGATAATATTGGAAACACGAGTTTTCGGAACAGGCCCTAATAAAATATTTGGAATCCTTCCTGAGAAATTAGAAATAGCAGTTTTGCTGGTTTCATGGGTGTTTTGGGCGTTTAAGGGATTTTGCAATAAGAAGAAGATTCCGTCAGAGTATAAGTGGTTGCAGTATACGGCAGTTATTATTGTGGTAGCTGCTGTGATGGGATATGTTACAATTGGACAATCTATTTTGTTTGGCATTTTTCTTCAAACGAGACTGCTTGTGATTTTTTCCGTTTTTCCAATTATTGCGATGATGAAGGAAAAAACGGATTCTTTTTCGAGCTTGTGGAATTTGACAAAAAAATTAGCGCTGATTCAAGCATGTGCGAATACAATTCAGATGGTACTTTATCCGAGAATACAGTTTTTGACGATAACAAGTGAGAACATTCGCTTTGGATCAATAAGAATCACATACGGATATGTTTTGATCGCTATTGCATTTATGATGGCGTTTTCAGAATTTCTGGACAATCTGGATATAAAGAACGGACTTTATTGTTTGGTTTATCTTATAGATATTTTGTTTGTATGTAAAACTAGAATGGTTATATTTGGCATGGCGGTTTCAGCGGCGATTGTTGTGCTTGGAAAACTGAAGTATAAAACAGGCTGGAAAAAGATGGCTCTTCTGGGAGGACTGGTATTGATTGCAATGTCTGATAGAATTACGGATTTGGTGACATTGACAAAGACAGAGGTGTCAACAAATTCGGGAAATTACGTTGCAAGAACAGATGAGATAGCTTTTTATACAGCTCAAGTGAAAAATCCGATATTAGGAAGAGGTTATATTTCTCCTAAGAGTGCCGGAGGAGAAGAGTTTGATACAAAATACGGCTATTTTAGCTTAACAGATATTGGTGTTATTGGTTTGTATACGATGAATGGCCTCATGGGAATTGTGTGGTTTGGCATTATTGCAATTGTATTGATAAGGAGAACACGACATTGTCCATATAAAATATATGGAATTGAATATGTGATTTATTCAATGACGGTGTGCATGACACTCCTTAATTTTTATTATTCATCTGAATATTTAGTGATAACCTTAATTCTGCTTGCTGACGAATTTAGAGAAATACAATTTTTGAAAAAAGGAAATCAATAGTTATGAAAAAAGGATTGTTTCAAATCCTAATGGCAAATATTATAAGCTTGGTAATCGGGGTTGGACTGAGTTTCCTTGTCCCGAAGTATTTGTCAATTGAGTCATATGCGGCATATAAGACATATGCATTATATATCACATATGCAGGATTCTTTCATTTTGGATATGCAGATGGAATGTATCTCAAATATGGAGGAAAAAGGATAGATGAAATTGATAGACAAGATTTGGCGAATAACTTCTGCAATTATTTCACGATAATTCTTGTTATGGCGGCTGCTTTTCTTGGAGCAGGAATTTTAATAAAAGATTATGTCCTTGTGGCGTTTGCCGTAGGACAAATGACAACAAATCTGTTAAGTTATTTAAGGTCTCTGTATCAAGCTACAGGCGAGTTTACGGCATACAGCAAAGCTTTAAATTTTGAAAAAGTAGGAGTATTTCTTCTTACAATTGTATTCCTTTTGGCTGTTAAAAGCGATAGCTATTTAATCTATATTGGTATTCAGGTTTTAGTAGGTGCTTTTGTTTCAATCTATCTTTTGAGGAAACTTGAAAATAGATTGCATTTTATTAGAAGTGGAAAGCATTCCCTAAAGGAATGCGAGGAGAATGTAAGAGCAGGATTAGTTCTTATGTTGGGAAACTTTTCCAGTGGTGTGTTTACGGGATTAGATCGCTGGTTTGTTAAATTCCTTATGGAAAGCACAAGCTTTGCACTTTATTCTTTCTCATCTAGTTTGCTCAATCTTTTGAATGTCTTTATTACTCCTATAACAGTGTCATTATATAATTATTTCTGTAAGGGAATTGACAATCAAAAAATTCAACAACTTAAACGGTTGATTTTAGCTTGGGGCCTGCTTTTGGTTTCGGCTGCTTTTCCCGTGAAATGGATTTTAAAATATTATCTGCAAAAATATTATGCTGCGGTTGAAATAGTTTATGTTTTGTTCGCAGCACAAGTTTTCATTGCTGTAATCCAAGGCGTATATGTCAATCTATATAAAGCAAAGCATTTACAAAGAAAATATTTGATTCAAATGGTATTGATGCTTATACTTGGTGTGGTAACAAATGCATTGTTTTATATTCAAGATAAGAGAATGGAAGCTTTTGCTTATGCAACACTTTTTACTTATTTAATTTGGTTCTTATCGTGTGAGGCAAGTAATGCAAAACTAAGATATAGATTAAAAGATTATGTTGCTATGTTTGTTTTGTTCTTGGCGTATTTTTCCTTTGGAATGATGTTTGAACCTGTCATTGGTTTGTGTTTGTATGTGGCGGTATATGTAGTGACTATACGGCTGTTCATGCCTGATGTAT
>OHUY01000340.1_pt1 | contig 18235 bp, 10 predicted proteins | sample 1579301 | NCBI WGS metagenome assembly OHUY01 (sample SAMEA3882520, study PRJEB24775) | human gut metagenome | biome: human-associated habitat; feature: intestine environment; material: feces | place: Netherlands | collected 2009/2010
ATAAGATCACGAATAAAACGACAGAATCTCAGGCTGATTTTAAACTGGTTGCCAGTGGGTGCAGCAGTGGCATTAGCTGGATTGATACCACTCTGACCGGAAACGCATTATCAAGCTCATCCAAGCTTATTATACCGCTGTCTGGTGATTTATCTTCGACGACAAGTAATATCGGTATGGGTTTCAAAAAACGGACTACTGATGATGCCACTTTCCTTCAACCTAACAACAGTGCGGACAAGATACGCTGGAGCACAGAAGAAATGCAGCCCGATAAAGGTCTTGAAATGACTGACCATGTAATAAAGGAAAAATATATATTTGAAGATGAAGTCTTTTTTTACAATGTTTATCTTAAAGCTAAAAGGATTTCTTTAATTGATGAAAACTTATATTATTATAGGACAAACAGAAAAGGTTCAACAGTTTCTAAAAGTCAGGATAAAGATTATATTGATGTTATTCATATTTTCAGATTAATTCGTGAATTATTAATTGAAACTAATTATATAAATGTCTATAAAAAACAGGTTTACAATAGATTCATCCATCTTATTTTATGGAGATTTAGCCAGACAGCTCCAAAATATAGAAAAAATTTCTTTAATCTGATGAAAAAAGAATTTAATGAGATATTGAATGATACATCAAAAGATTTTTCATTAAATGTTGATGAACTGGATTCTAAAATAAAATCAAGAACTTTAAAAGTATTAAATTCAAATAATCTTGAAGAATTTGAAAAATTGGATTCATATAAAACATTTTCAGTTATAATGGCATCATATAATAATGAGCAATATTTGGGAGATGCAGTTGAATCTTTAACTGTTCAAAATTTTGGATTTGAACATAATGTGGAACTTATCATTGTTGATGATGGAAGTAATGATGATTCTTTAAAAATAGCTAAAAAATATCAGGAAGATTATCCTTATAATATTCAGGTAATCTCTAAAGAAAATGGCGGTCAGGCCAGCGCACGTAATTTGGGATTAAAATATGCTAAGGGAGATTATATAAACTTCCTTGACAGTGATGATAAACTGTCTCCAAATACATTTAATGCAGTTTATGATTTTTTAGTGAAAAATCCTGCTGCAGATGTCATATCAATTCCCATAACATTTTTTGACAACCAAAAAGGACCACATATTCTTAATTATAAATATAAAAAAGAAGAGATGGTTAATCTTTTAGATGAACCTGATTATCCTCAGCTTTCAGCTTCATCAGCTTTTATTAAAAGGGAAGCTGTTGGCAATTTAAGATTTAATACAAATCTTGTTAATTCTGAAGATGCTTTATTTATTAATAAAATTCTTATTGATAATCCGAAATTGGGTTTGGTTAAAAATGCCAATTACTTATATAGAAAACACTTTGATAAGTCATCTACAATTGACAATTCCCAAAAAAAGAAAGGATTTTTTACAGACAGGTTAAAATATTACTTTAAGGAACTAATTGAATATTCAGTTAAAAAATATGGTGAAACTCCAAAGTTTATCCAGTATACTTTACTTTATGATTTTCAATGGATGGTAAAAGTTGAAGAAATTGAGAATATTTTAACTAAAATGGAAATTAACGAATTTTGGGAAGTTTTTTTAGATGTCTTATCTTATATTGATGGAGATATTATTAAAAACTATAAAACTTTAGATAATCATGTTCGTGAGTTTCTATTAACTATTAAACAATCTAATTTGACTGCTAAAACAATTAATGAATTGCAGCTTAATGACCGTTTAGGTATTCACAGGTTTTATATTGACATAGTCAATATAAAAAATGGTTTTTTAAACATATCCGGTCTTTTAATGAGTAATTTTAATCCGGACAATATTGAAGTAGTAGCTAAGTGCGAAAATAAGGAATTTATCTCTAAACGTTTTGTTTATCCTACAAGGAAACCATTAAAATTTTTATCAGTAGGGTATAAATTTCCTTATGATTTTGATTTGGAAATTCCAGTAGATGAAATTAAAGACAAGAAGTTATCTATAAATGTTTTAAATGATGATGAATCATTTAATCTTCCAATTACTTTTGAAAAGCATGCAAGATTATCAACTAGCAGTAATTACTTAATTAAAGACAATAATATTGTGGTTTTTAAAGATAATTCTTTTTATTTAACATCATATTCATTTATTAAAATGTTAAAATTGGAGTATAGGTGTTTGATGAAAATATATGATGATAAAGGTCCGTATTATACTTCTGCATTGGCTTTTAGATTAATTTATCTTATATTATATCCATTTTTAAGAAATAAGAAAATCTGGCTATTTATGGATAGGCGAAATGCGGCTGATGATAATGGTGAACAATTATTTAAATATGCACTATCTAGAAAAGATAATGTTAAAAAATATTTCACAGTTTCAGAGGACAGTAAAGATTATTCCAGATTAGCAGGCAAATATAAAAATGTTTTACCATTTTATTCAATAAAACAAAGGTTGATTTATTTATTTGCAGATAAAATAATCTCTTCACATCCTGATGAAAACATTTTAAATCCTTTTTATGCCAAAAATGGGGATTTATACAGTGGGCTGATTACATCAGAGAAATACTTCCTACAGCATGGAGTTACAAAAGATAACATTTCTAAATGGATTAGAAAATATGATAAGGATTTATCTTTAATTTTAACAGTTTCTCCTTTGGAAAGAAACTCATTTTTAGGTGAAGATTATAATTATTCTCCGGAAATTATTCAGATACTTGGATTTCCACGTTTTGATAATTTGGAAAATAATAATCTCAAAAAACAGATATTAATAATGCCGTCATGGAGAGAATATTTGCAAAAAAGTGAATTTGCTCTTAAAAATTCCAAATACTTTAAAGGATTAAATGATTTATTGAATAATGAAGAGTTAATTGGCTATGCTAAAAATAGAGGTTATAAAATAATTTTTAAACCACATCCAAATTTGGCAAAATTTATTCATTTGTTTGATTTGGATGAAAGCATTATTGCAGATGATAAAAAGACTTATCGGGAGTTATTTAATGAGTCAGAATTACTTATAACTGATTATTCATCTGTTGCTTTTGATTTTTCATATCTTAAAAAGCCAGTTATTTATTATCAATACTCAGATGACTACAACTTTGATTTGTCTGAAAGCTATTTTGATTATAAAACAATGGGCTTTGGAGAAGTTATTAAAAAAGAGGATGATTTAATAAAGCTAATTAAAGGTTATTTGGATAATAATTGTGAAATGAAAGAAGTTTATAAAAAAAGAGTTGATAATTTCTACAAATACAATGATCAAAATAACTCTAAAAGAGTTTATAACTGGATTTATGAAAATTAATTAACTAACGGATCATATTATGACAATTATGGATAATTTATTTGGAAATAAAAAAAAGCTTATTCAGGAAAATAAAGTTCTTAAACAAGAAGTGGAAAATTTACATAAAGAGATTGATTCTCTTAATAGTAAATATGAGAATATTCGTAAAATTAGAGCTAATGAGAATACTGCAGCCAGCTTTTGTAACTGGTCTTATATAAATTATTATTTTAGAGATGATTTTGAGGAAAAATTTATGGAAATGGTTGAAAATTTACCTAAAGAGTCAAAAAACTACTTTAAATGGCTTTTTTTAAGAAGTTTGGCTATTAATTATAACAGAAGAGAAACTTTATTTTTTGATGATGAATTGGAAAAACAAAAACAGTGGGAAGATTTTAAAATAAATAATGTATATAATGATAAAATAGGAAAATATAACTTTAAAGGAGGATATAATCTTCATGGGTTCATGGATTTAAATTTAAGTAAAGAAGATAAGAATTTTCTTGAAAATAAGGATATAATTGATGCAGGAGCATTTACTGGAGATACTGCAATTCCATTATCTGAAGTTACTCATAAAAATGTTTTTGCTTTTGAACCATTTGAAGAGTCTTTTAAATTATTAAAAGAGAATGTTGGAAGGAATAATATTTCAAATATAAAACCTGTAAACAAATTTTTAGGTAATATTAATGGTGAGCGAAGTTTATATTTAGCTAATGATAATTTTCAGGGAATTACATCTGATTCTAACTTAAGAAAATATACGGAAGAGCTAAAAGTTCAAGAGGTAACTGTTGATCAATTTGTCAAGGAAAATAACTTGGATGTTGGTTTGATTACTATTGATGTTGAAGGAGCGGAAAAAGATCTTTTAAGTGGAGCTGTTGAAACAATAAAAAGTCAAAAACCAATGTTGTTTATTAGTATATATCATAGTGTTGAAGATTTCTTTGAAATAAAACCGTGGATTGAGAATTTAGATTTAGGTTATAAATTTGAGATTATTAAAGAACAGCCTTGGACATTTATTGCAGATACTATTTTAAAATGCAAAATAGATGATGAATAATTGTTTTAAATATTTTTTACTAATATTAAATTATGTGGTGTGATTTATGAGTGCAGATGTTGAGATTTCAGTTATTATTCCTATTTTTAATGCTGAAAGATATTTGGGTAAGTGTTTAGATTTTATTATCAATCAATTATTAAAAATTTAAGAGACGAGAATTTTATTTTGTCAACCACTATTAAAAAATATGAGTCTTATAATACTTTTAAATTTAATAAATATTTAAATGATATTTTAAATAGAAATAAATAATATTAATATATTTATTTTAGTAAAGTAATATGTTTAATATAACTTGTAATTTTATTTAATTAATTTAATAGAATGAGATAATATGCATAAAAGTTCATTTCAATCAATGGAAAAATTTAAAAATAATTATTTGAATCCTGAAGATTCATTAAATATTTTAGACATAGGATCTTATGATGCTAGTGATACTTCTTATAACTACGGTAGATTTTTAAGAGAAGATAACTGGAAATATCGGGGCATGGATATTCAAGAAGGTCCAGATGTAGATATTGTTGTTTCAGATATTTATAATTGGATTGAAATTGAAGATAGTTCTTTTGATGTTGTTATTTCTGGTCAGGCTTTTGAACATATGGAATTCTTTTGGAAAGCTATAAAAGAAATTGAAAGAATCTTAAAACCTGGAGGATTATGCTGTATTATTGCTCCTAGTGCAGGACCTGTTCACAAAAATCCTTATGACTGTTTTAGATTTACTGATAATGGTATGAAACAAGTAGCTAATTATGTAGGGTTGCAAACACTTGAGTGTTATGTCAATGATGATGAAATTGCTTATCCTTGGTATGATTGCGTTTTAATAGCTAGAAAACAGTATGGTGTTAATAGTAATTTAGAAAAAAGAATGGATAGTCTTGAAAATAAATTAGATTTAATTTTAAAAAAAATTAATGAATAGTTTATTGTTAGTTGATTAATTAGGTTTTTGGGAGATTATTTTGCTGAGGAATCTCATATTTGGAGTTCTGGCAGAACACATTATAAAAATTCTTATTATTCAGATAAATTTAATCAGCTTAAACATATTGTTGAATTTGTTAATAGTTTTAAGAAAAGAAAATATGTTTTTAAAGAAAAAATTAGAAGAAAACTTATAATTTTAATATTTTTTAATGTAATTAGATAATGTTTTTATATCTAGAAAACAAAATAATTGTAATAGATATAATTTATATCAAAGGTTGAATAAAATTGGTATAATTCAGTCTTAATTTTAGAGAGAATTAATTGGTGATAACATGCATAAGTCTAGTCATGATAAAATGAGTTGGTTTAAAAATACTTATCTTAATGATAATGATTTTTTAGATATATTGGATGTTGGTTCTTTAGATACAAGTGGTACTAATTATAATTATAAATCTATTTTTAATAGTTCTAATTGGACTTATCAGGGCTTAGATTTTGAAAAAGGGGCTAATGTGGATATTGTTGTTGATGATATTTACAATTGGTATGAAGTTGAAGACAATAGCTATGATGTTGTTGTTTCAGGTCAGTTTTTTGAACATTTAGGTTTCTTTTGGCTTACAATGGCTGAAATTGACAGAGTTTTAAGACCTGGTGGTTTTTGCTGTATTATTGCTCCTAGTGGTGGACCTAAACATGGTGATGCAGATACTGACTGCTATCGTTTTTATGAGGACGGTATGAGTGCATTAGCCAAATATGTTGATTTTGAAGTTATTCATGTTTCTACAAATGCCGATGCTAAACCTTGGTGTGATACCTGTCTTGTTGCTAAAAAAACAGGTTCTTTAGTAAATAGTGGAGATAATCTGGAAAGAAGAATGGATAATCTTGAAAACAAATTGGATGCGATTCTAAATTCAATTAAAAAATAATTATTGTGGTTTTTATGGAGTCAGTTAGCAATATTGATCAAATTGAAAATTTAAAACAGAATAATTTTATTGGTAAGCCTGAATTTGTTAATTCAAATATTACTTTTAGAGGCAAAGGCAATTTATTTTATTGTGAACGTGATGTAAAATTAGTTAATGCAAATATACGTTTTGAAGGTAATAATTCGTTAGTTTATTTATCTTCCGCTCCTAATTCACAATATCCTTTGAATTTGCAGGTTTATCATGATTCAGTTGTCTTTTTCGGTCGTGATAATAATATGACTGCTCCTTTAAACATCAATGTTCAGGAACATCAAAATTTAGTTATTGGTGATGATTGCAATATTGGTAGCGGTACAAATATTAGAACTTCTTTTGCTTATCCAATATATTCATCCAAGACTAAACAAAGGATTAATTTTCCGGGTTCTGTTCTTATTGGAGATCATGTGTGGTTAGGTCATTTAGCTTATATATCTTCTGGTGCGGTTTTGGGTTCTGGTTCTATTGTAGATAATAATGCATTTGTTCCTCCTAACTGTAAAGGATTTTCCAATTCTTTTTTAAGCGGCAATCCTGTACAGGTTGTTCAAAAGGATGTTTTTTTTACTAAAGATTATCTGGGGGCTTTTAGCGAAACAGAGTCTGAAAGTCTTAATAATTATGTAAGTGATGTGTTTATTTATAATGTTATTCCAAATGAATCCCTTTATTTTCCTAAAATTGATGAAACATTAAAATGTTTGAATGTTGATGATTCTCTGGATTTTATTCAGAAATTGTTTGTTCAAAATAAAAGAAAAAATAGATTTGCAATAAAATAAGGATTTGAAGGTTATTTTTAACCTATATATCCTTGATTTGCGGGTCTTAGACTTGTAATGATTTCAGCAGCTATTTTTGAAGAATATTCATTTTTATTATCATAGTTCAGTATCCACATACGATAATTTGTGTTGTCTTTTTCAAAAAATAGCTGTGTTGAATTGGTATAATTTGTTTCACGATATGTTACATATAGGGTGATGTTATCTATTTTTTGAGTTTCGTTACCTACTGTAAAATTATCTTTTAGGGCTTTTTGGAAATAGGTTTTAATTGAAATATTATCATTTAAATGAGTCATATTTATGGTTATATTGTCACTTTTATCGTAGAGGCTTATTGTATTTTCACTTTCATTGGCAACATTGAAATTTTCAGGCAGATTAAACTTGGTACCATTAAATTCTATTTTGTTTGAATTAAAGTCAAAACCATTATAATTGTATAAATTGACCTCTACCATTAATAAAATTAATATGATTAATAATAAGTATAGTTTTTTCATAATTTACACCATCAAAAGATTTATTATAATTGGTAGATATAATATTATATTAATGGATATATTTGATATATTTTTGGATTATTTTTTAAAATTTGGGGGTATAAAAATTCATGATAAATTTTTATTTTCTGTTATAATTGCAGCTAATAACTCTGATCTGTATTTAAAAAAAGCAATTGATTCCATTATTAATCAAAGTTTGGATTTTGAAAAAAATATTCAAATTATCATAGTTAATGATGGAAGTACAGATAATACTGAAGATATATGTTTAAAATACAGAGTTAAGTATCCCCAAAACATTAAGTATGTATCAACTAAAGATTGTTTTGGCCCGGCACATGCTAGAAATCTGGGATTAAATGAAGCACAAGGAAAATATATTAATTTTTTAGACAGTGATGATTATATAAGTTCCAATACGTTTAGGGATGTTTATAATTTCTTTGAAAAGCATTATTCGGAAATTGATGTGGTTTCAATTCCAATATACTATTTCGGATCACAAAAAGGTAATCATCCTTTAAATTTTAAATTTAAAAAAACAGGAGTTGCTGATTTATCAAAACAGCCGGAATTTATTCAGTTATCCGGTCCTTCTTCATTTTTTAAAGCAGAAGCTATTGGAGATATTAAATTCAATGTTAAATTACAGACTGCTGAAGATGCATTTTTTGTTAATCAACTTCTTTTGAATAAATTAAAATTAGGGCTTGTTAAAAGCGGGTCTTATTTTTATAGAAAATTTGAAGCTAAAAATTCTCTTCTTGATTATTCAAGTAAAACTAAAGGTTACTATATTTCTAGAATTAAACAGTTTCATTTTAAATTAATTTACTGTTCTAAAAAAAAGTATGGTGAAGTTTTAAAATTTATTCAATATGTATTAATGTATGATTTGCAATGGCTTTTTAAGATTAAAAAGATCGATCATATTTTAAGTCATGATGAAATTCATGAACTTTACATCAATCTGATTTTTATTTTGCAGAATATTGATGATGATGTGATATACAATCAAAAAAATATTCAAAACCAGCTTAAAATGCACATATTCTTTTTGAAATATTTAGGTAATGATTATCTGGCTAATTGTGATTATAAATATAGAAAACAAGTTTATGAAGAGATTATTGATAAGTTATCATTAAATCAGGTATTCATTGATATTTTTGAGATACAACATGATGTTATTTATGTTTCAGGATTTATTACTACATTTTTCAATAAAAAGGGTAATGTTTTTGTGTTTGTTAATGATAAAATTTTTGAAACTAAGGAACTGGAATACCCTCAAAGGGACAGGTTTTCTCTAAATTTTGAATATGCATTCAATAATGATTTTGAGCTTTATATTCCAATTACTTCAAAAAATATTAAAATTCAATTTAAAACAGAGGTTAATGATTTTAAGGATCTTGAAATAAAGTTCACCAGACCCTGCAGACTTTCAAACACATCTAAATATTTACTTTCAAAAAATCACATTGCTAAGGTTAAGGGAAGTACAATAACTGTCAAGCCGAAAAACTGGATAAGAGTATTGAAAAATGAGATTTCAACTATTTACACAATGCTGCGTGAAACTAATCAGGGCTGGAGAACAGGCGTAATATTCAGAATTGTTTATTTCATAGTGTATCCGTTTTTTTCATCTAAAAGAATTTGGATTTTTATGGATTTGCCTTATCTAGCTGATGATAATGGTATTAATCTTTTTAAATATGCTGTTGGCGTAGATGATGGCATTGAAAAGGTTTTTGTTTTAAATAGGGATAATTTTGCATTTGGTGATGTTTCTCAAATTGGAAAAACCATTGAATACGGTTCTATTAAACACAGAATATATGCTTTATTTGCAGAAAAAGTCATATCTTCCCATCCTGATAATGGTTTAGTTTATCCATTCTGGGGTAATTATCCTTTTTTATCAGGTCTTATTAAATTTAGACTTGTATTTTTACAGCATGGCATTACAAAGGATAATATTTCCATGTGGCTTAATAAAGCAGATAAAAACATTTCATTAATTGTAACTGCATCAAAACTTGAATTGGAATCCTTTTTTAAGTATCCTTATAACTATCATAAAGATGTTCCTCAGTTATTGGGTTTTCCTAGATATGATGCTCTGGAGAAGAAAGAGGATTATAGGGAAATTGTAATTATGCCTTCCTGGAGAAGGCATTTTCTTCATTCAACCAAAGAAAAAATATTAAAATCAAACTACTTCAGGATATACAATTCTTTAATTAATGATTCCCGTTTAATTGATTTTTGTAAAAAACATGGTTATAAATTAATTTTTAAACCGCATCCGAACGTTTACAGATTCATTGAATTATTTGAAACAAATGATTATGTAACAATCGATTCAACTTCCAATAGTTATAATGATATTTTTACACATGCTTCTTTGATAATAACGGATTATTCTTCAATAGCTTTTGATTTTGCTTATTTAAAAAAGCCAGTTATTTATTATCATTATGCTAAGGATTACCATTTTGATCTTGAAGAAAGCTATTTTGATTATAAAACAATGGGTTTTGGAGAAGTTGTTGATAATCATGAGGAATTAATTGATTTAATAATGGAATATGTTGAAAATGAATGTGAAATGAAAGACCAATATATTAAAAGAGTTGATGATTTCTTTGAGTTCAATGATAAAAATAATTGTAAACGAGTTTATGATGCTATTAAAAAGATGGATTATGATTAATTAGACATTGGAATTAAAAAATCAATTTTTATTATTAATCTAAAATAGTTAAGTTTATATACTTTAAAAAACACACTTTTTAATAACTGCTTTTGTTATGTGTAATGCGGGGGTGGTCGAGTGGTCAAAGGCGATAGGTTGAGGGCCTATTGGGTTAGTCCCTTCGCGGGTTCAAGTCCCGTCTCCCGCACTTTTATTGATAAACTATTTTTCTGATTATAATGTCTAATAAATATTTAAATGCAATTTCTTCAGCAGATAATAATGTTTTTGTAGATATTGAGGTTTCTCCAAATTCAAATAAATTTCAAATTTCAGGTTTTAATGAATGGAGAAACAGGTTTGAAATACGTATTAAGCAAATTCCCCAAAAAGGCAAGGCCAATAAGGAAATTGTAAAGGAGTTATCTAAAATATTTAACTGTAATGTAGGTATTTCAAAAGGTGAGAAGTCTTCTCAAAAAACAATTGTATGTTATGATGTCAGTATTGAATATATATTAGATAAATTAGGCGAAATTTTGTAAGAGATGTAAAAAATAATTAACTATTTAACCAATCAAAACAAAAATTATGATTAATTAAATTAAGAGGGTGATAATTAAATGAAAGCAGTAATTCCGGCAGCTGGTTTTGGAACTAGGTTTTTACCAGCTACTAAAGCACAACCTAAAGAAATGTTGCCTGTTTTTGATAAACCTACTATTCAGTATGTTATTGAGGAAGCTGTAGCTTCAGGTATTGATGATATTTTAATTGTAACTGGTAAAAACAAACGTTCTATTGAAGATCATTTTGATAAATCATTTGAATTGGAATATACTTTAAAACAAGCAGGTAAAACCAAATATTTAAAACAGGTTCAGGATATCACTGATTTCATTTGCTGCATTATTGCCTTGTATTATCCTGGCTATTATTGGATTTGTTATAATTGTTGTTATGGAAACTAAATTCGATTATATCGAATGATTTTTCCTCTTTTTTTTTAAAATATTATAAACCTTAACGATATAATATTATATAATGATAATTCTTAAAAAAATAAAAAAACAGTGGAAATTATATCCAATAGGTTCTCCAAAAGGAGCATTGAATAATAAAAGAGAACCTGAGTATGTTGGAACTGTTAAATTTAAAAAATATGATGATTCAATAGCTATTTCCAGATTTGTAGCTGATTACAATTACTCGGATTCATCTAATTTATCAGAAAAATTAGTTCCGCCTCAGGAAGTAATTAAACTTTTAAGGAGTCAGGCTGTTTTTTTAGCAACTAGGGATGATGAAGTTGAGGATTATCTTAAATCACTGAATATTAAGGTAAGGCACACCAGAGTTTGTGATTTTTGCGCATTTGAAGGAAATATTACAATTGTAAACTCTGAATTTTCATATAAACACAATAATCAGTTGATATGTGAGCAGTGTGCATATGAAACAATTAAAAGGGAAATTAAACTTCAGGGATTTGATAAAAAAATATTCAGAAACCTTAAAGACATTTTAGATAAAACAGGTAATTTGGAAAAAACATTGTCTGTTCTCTCACCTAAATTTGATCCGCTTTCTAACAGAAATTTAACATTATTTGACAGAGTAGATACAAAATCCAAGTATAAAATACCTGATGTATCAATGAAAAGACTTAAAATACCTCATAAGTTCAGGGATATTTTAATTAAAAATGGAAATAAAAAATTATTGCCTGTCCAGTATTTGGCAATTAAGGAAGGCCTTTTAAAAAATCAGGATTTGCTTGTTGTAAGTGCAACAGGAAGTGGAAAAACTTTGGTTGGAGAGCTTGCAGGAATAACCAAAACAATGAAAGGTCAAAAATTTATATTCCTGACACCTCTGGTAGCACTGGCTAATCAGAAATACCGTGATTTTAAAAGAAAATATAAAAAGTTAGGCTTAAAGGTAGCTATTAAAGTAGGTAGAAATAGGGTTAAAGCTAAAGGTGAATTGAAACTGCCTGACAGTGATGTTAAAGATGCAGATATAATTGTTGGAACATATGAAGGCTTGGATTATCTTTTAAGAAACGGGAATTCAGCTTTATTGTCTAATTTAGGAGTTGTTTTAATTGATGAAATCCACATGATTGATGATGAAGACAGAGGAACAAGACTTAATGGATTAATAAAACGTATCAAGCATTTATATCCTCATTCACAGATTATCGGTCTTTCCGCTACTGTTAAAAATCCTGAATTTTTAGCCGGTGAGTTTAATATGAAATTGGTGGAATATTCTCAAAGGCCGGTTCCATTGGAACGTCATTTGGTTTATATTAGATCAGAATCTTCAAAACACCATATAATGCAAAAATTAGCTAAAAAGGAATTTAATACAAAGTCTAAAAAAGGTTACAGAGGACAGACTATAATTTTCACCAATTCAAGACGAAAAACTCATAAGATAGCTAATTTCCTCCAAAATAAAAAGGTCAATGCCGCAGCATATCATGCAGGTCTGTCCTATTATAAAAAAGAAAAAATAGAAAAGGACTTTGACAGGGGAAAAATATCTGTTGTTGTAACTACAGCGGCACTTGCTGCAGGTGTTGATTTTCCAGCGTCACAGGTAATATTTGACTCATTGGTAATGGGAAATAAGTGGATCAGTCCAAATGAATTTTCACAAATGCTTGGACGTGCAGGAAGACCAAGCTATCATGACAGGGGAATAGTATATTTGCTGCCTGAAGTAGGCCATGACTTTGACGGCGAAAGTGAAGAGGCAAAGGCACTGGATTTACTTGAAAGTGACAGCGAAGATGTATTTATAGAATATGATGAAGAAAGCTCATATGAACAGATATTGGCAGATATTTCTTCAAGATCAATAAAAACAACAGATGAGTTAAATAAATTCTATAAAAATATAAATATTCCGGTAGACATTAGAACAGCTATTAATGAAATGGAAGATTTGGGATTAATAGATATTGTAGGAAATAAATTAAACATAACAAAATATGGCCGTGCAGTATCAGTATCCTTTTTATCTCTGGAGGATGCGGATTATATTAAAAAATCAATTGATGATAGGGGATATCTAAAAGTCTATTTAAGAAAGTCTCCGTACTATAAGAAAAAAGACAAATTCAACAAATTAAGGGTAAAAATATTGGCTATTGGACTGCAGCTGGAAATGTTTGAAAATGCATATCTGTCTTCAGTTGTACATAATCAGATAGCAAACGCTTTAAAAATTAAATTTTCAACAAGACTGTTTGCAGAATCAACACTTGATATTATTTCATCAGGTGAAGCAATAAGTAAGCTGGACAAAAAATTCCAGGATGCTCTAATTAATATTCAATCAGATTTCTTAAAATGCAAATGTGAAGACAGACCGTTTTGTGACTGTCTGCAAAAGGGAATATCTGAAGTAATAATAAATGAAAGGCTTAAAGGTAAAGATCCGATTGATATTTCAAATAAACTGTTCAGGAAATATCAGATACAGGTCTATCCTGGAGATATATTTTCATGGTTAGACAGCTATGTTAAAAACTTAGATGCGATAAAAAGAATAGCTAAAGCATTTAACCGTAAAAAGGTAGAAAGGGAAGCACACAGATTAATCAAAGCTATTGAGAATGGATGAAACTTTTAAATTAGCTAATTTTGAGTTTTTAAAATAAATTAAATGAGAGTGGCATTTGCAGTCACTGCAGCCGAAATCAGCTATTGATTCCTCATTTTCAATTATTTTTTTAGCTATTTCACATTCCAGTTTTTCACCAGACTCTTTTGTATATATTTTTTCGATTTTTGAGTTTTTGTTTAGTAAAAGGTAATCAATATGCCAGTGTTTTTTCTTATTGTCTGACAGATGTCTTTTAACTCTGGATTCAAGGGAGTTCATAGCTGAACCGACATAAACATAACATCCTTTTTTAAAGTTAATGATTCCTAATTTTTTACCTATTTTAATTTTAGTGTCTTTCTCAACATTGATTATTAAACAGTAACTTCCTTTCATGTTTTTCTGCACCGTTTATTAGTAATTTATTATATATTTTTATTTTGTCAATGTTTTTTTAAATATGATACCATTAAATTTATTTATTAATAAAAACATAGTTAATTTTATTTTATTATTATATAAACTTATGAGGTGTTTTATGAGGAAAAGATTATTAATAGTATTTTCAGTCTTATTGTTTTTACTATGTTTGTCTGTAGTTTCTGCAACTGATGAAAATACTAATTCCAGCATAGTTGCTCAGAATTATAATGGAAATGAATTTTATGTTGATTTAGGTGGGGATGATAGTAACTCAGGTCAACTTAACAGCCCATTTAATTCAATAAATAAAGCAGTAGAAGTATCTAAATCTAACGATAATGTGGTTATTCATTTAGGTGAAGGTACTTTTGAAGGAAATGGAAATGTAATGATATCAATCAATAAAGCTCATTTAAGTCAAGGTGGTTCAATAACTATTGTTGGTGCAGGAGCTGATAAAACTATAATTAAAGGAAGTAGTGCATATTATGCATTTAATATATATGCTGATTCTGTAGTTACTTTAAGAGATTTATCTATTGTTGATTGTAAAAGTGTTGAAGGTGGTGCAATATGCAATTCTGGTACATTGTTAGTTGATAACTGTATTTTCAGGAATAATTTTGCATTCAATACAGGGGGAGCTATATCTTCTATAGAAAATGGGGATTGTAAAATTTATAATTCAGTATTTATTAATAATTCAGTTATCTGTAATGATGAATATGAGAATGCTAATGGTGGAGCTGTTTATTCATTAAAAAGTGATTTATTAGTTGATTCCTGCAGATTTGTAGGTAATTTTGCAAAGAGTAACTGTTTAAATGCAATTTCTGGAGGAGCTATTTATGTAGGTGCTTATTTAAATAACGTTCCTTCTGTGAAAAATAGTAATTTTATTAATAATTATGTTATTTCAACAAATTTCAGAACAAATTGGGAATATGCAAAAGGCGGATCTATTTATATGATAAACTGTAATTTATTTAATGATTCTTTTATTAATTCTAGTGTTACAGGAAGTAATGGAGTAGGTGGGTCTTATTATTCTGAACCTAAATATTTAAATAGTATTTCCAATATTTTAAGAATTAACTCAACTGTAAATGGTATTTTGGAAAGTAATATTTATCCTGCTGATTATGATGGAAAGTACTCTAATGAAGTTGTAGTGTATGTTTCTGTTAATGGTAATGATGAAAAGGGTAACGGGTCTTTTAATAATCCTTATGCTACAATAGCTAATGCAATTGCTAAATCAGCGGGTAATGTATATAACTTGAAAGTGTATTTGTTAGATGGAGTTTATAGTGGAGCAGGCAATACTAATATCAGTTTGCCAAGTAGTATGAATATTCAAATTGCAGGTATTGGTTCTAAAGTCATAATTGATGGAAGTGGTTCTAATTGGTTTGCAGCTAATGAAAGATCAATTTCCGGATTTAAATATGCTTTATCTAATTTAACTTTAATTAATTTTAAAGCTAAAAGCATAGGATATAAAAAAGAAAATAATATTGGGGTTATTTCTAATTATGCAGATTTAACTATTGATAATTGTATTTTTAAAAATATTATAGGTTCTTCAATATCCAATTATGATTTGGCTAATTTAAAGGTTATTAGTTCATCATTTGTAGATTCAAAACACTTGGGATTCTATGGTGGTGTTTTATTTAATTATGATGCTAATGCAAGATTTTATAATTGTATTGTAAATAATTATTCTTCAACAGATATTTTTTATTCTACAGCAGTAAATACAGAAAATGTTTATTTGGAGTTTTTTAATTCAACATTTAAAAATTTAAAAAGCTTTGATTCCAGATGTAAGTTTTTAGGAGCAAGTAATACAAATGTTACTATGAGTTATGTTAATTATGCAGATAATGATTGCAATTTTGCAGTTGCTTATGATAAATCATTTATGAAAATAGATAATTCTGTATTTAAAAATAGTAACTGGTTAAGCGGGTCTGTTAATGGAATGATATGGAATGTTTGTAATTCTTCTTTTATAAATATAAACTCTTTAACTTTCAGTTCAATTAATGGTTATAAAAGTAATTTTAATGGATGTCTATTTGATGGAGGAAATGTGGAATTTAGAGGAAATATCATAACTGTTGGAAATTCAAGTTTTTATAATAATAAAGTAATCATTGTTAATAATGATAATCAAAAGGGAAATTTAGATTTTAATTATAATTATTGGATTGATGAAACTCCTAAAAATATGATTGATACAACTGCAAATGTTAAATTAAATTATTGGATTGTTAAACATTTATCTGCAGAAAACTTATTTAATGATAGCTATAAAGTAGTTATTTCTTATAAATTATTTGATGGAAGTAATTATAAAAATTATGATGTTAGATATGTTCCAATAAAACCTGTTAGATTTATTTTAATAACTTCCAAAGGAACTAATTCTTTAGATTCTGGTACATTGATTAATGATATCTTTGAATTTATTAATACGGCTAATGATGATAGAAATGTAGTAGTTAGCTTTACAGATAATACTAAATTAAATATAACTCTTTATAATCAACATAAAGTAGATACTAATATAGATTTATCTCAAAAAACAGCTAAAATAGGAGATATAGTTGAAATTAATGTAAATATTAAGGATAATAAAACAGGATTGGCAGTTGATTCAGGTATTGTTGAAATTTATTTAAATAATAAATTAATAAGCTCAAACAATGTTACTGGAGTAGCTATTAGTAAATCCATCACAGTTGATGAAAGCAAATCATTTTATAATATTTCAGTTATTTACAAAGGAAATAATAAATATTCAAATTCTTCAAATTCAGTTATATTGAGAATATCTTCACTTCCTCTAGAAACACTCATTATTTCTAAAGATTTAACTAAATATTATAAAAATGGAACACATTTTGATATTATTCTTAAAGATGTTTTAGGTAATGTTTTAGTTAATAAAGAGGTTAAAATCACCATTAATGGTGTCACTTATAAAAAAATAACTGATACTAATGGAAAAGCAAGATTATCTATAAATCTCCTCCCTGGAGTTTATAATATAACTACTTCATTTGAAGATGATGGTAATTATGTTAAATCATTAAATACCAATAAAATAGTTGTTTTATCCAAGATAATTACAAAATTTGTAGATAACAATAAATTTATTGTTAAATTAGTAAATGATGATGGAACTCCAAAAACAAATGCTTCATTAGCTATTATTGCAAATGGTGTTCAATATAATCGGATTACTAATAGTAGTGGTGAAGCTAGACTTAATGTTAGATTGAATCCTAGTAATTATATTTTTACTGTAACTGATGGTTTGGAAGTTGTTTCAAGTCCAGTCCATGTTTTATCAACAATTAGAACCAGTGATATTTCAATGTTTTATAAAGATGGAACAAGATTTGCAGCTAAATTATATGATGCGAATGGAAAAATAGTTTCTAATAAAGAAGTAGCAATTACAGTTAACGGAGTTACTTATAATAAATTAACAGACTCTAAAGGAGTTGCTTATTTAAATATAAATCTTAATCCGGGGGTTTATAGTATTTCAACAAGTTATGAGGGTAAAACTGTTTACAATACTATTTTAATTTCGGCTATGCCTGTTACTATAGTTTCATCTAGTATCCATATTCAACAAGGTACTTTTTATAAGGTTAAATTTTCTGATGCTTTGTCAAATCCAATCATCGGACAAAAAGTTGGAATATTTGTTAATGGAGTAATGTATTATCGTGAAACTGATGATTTAGGTGTTGCATCTCTTAAAATTAATCTTAATCCAGGTCATTATATGATAACTTCTGGTTTATTATCTAATGCATATGAAGCTAAAACTATGAATAATATTATAACAGT
>OHUY01000350.1_pt1 | contig 17752 bp, 26 predicted proteins | sample 1579301 | NCBI WGS metagenome assembly OHUY01 (sample SAMEA3882520, study PRJEB24775) | human gut metagenome | biome: human-associated habitat; feature: intestine environment; material: feces | place: Netherlands | collected 2009/2010
GCTGGTTTATCAAACATCGCGCCACGATTGTACGAACTCGCAGCCTGTCTCAGTCCATCGAGCACCCCCGACGCTGCAGATTGTTGTATTGACTGCGGATCTGTCGCACCGACAATATTGATTTCGATTTTATTGTTTTGCTCCGGCGCAGGTGTCGAGACTGCCTGCTTCAACGTATCAATATTTAACGTCGACGAATCCAGTGCTGCAGGCGCGGTATTTTTATTTACCATCCCGGATAATGGATTAACAAACGCGAGCATTGATTCTGCCTGAGATTTTGCCTGTTCTTGCCGTTCTGGATGCCGCATATTTTCGACAGCCTCTTCGGCTTTTGCCTTCGCAATATTATCAGCAGTCAATCCAGCGTTCGGTGAATATTTACCTCCCGAATCCATAAACTCTTGATATGCCCGATTATATTCGTCATTATAAGTTTTCTGTTCTTCATCTGATTTTTCATCCGGAATAAGCCACTCCAGTTTCTTTACGACAGCCCATATAATCTTCCCGAATTTGACGCAACCTTCTCCAAAATTGACGATGCCATCCCACATTTTTTTCATATTTTCTGGTTTTACCCACTCAGTAATTGTGCTGACAAAACCACCCTGATTATCCTTAAACCAGGATGTAAATGTTTCACGTACTGAGTCAAACGTCGGCGCGAGTTCCCCCCCGATTTTACCGAGTGTATCTGCAAGTCCCGACGTAATAGAGCCCCACAGATTTGTCACTGATACATGCGCACGCGCCGCCCCTTCCGCACCCTCTTTTGTTAACAAATTCGACTTTTGCGCGTCAGACATTGTCTGTTCCCAGCTTTTACCCGTCGCCTTCATATACGTCATGATCTTATTAGCCTCGCCCCCCATGAGCTGGTCAGCGAGGCTCGCCGCTTGCTTCTCATCTTTCATTTCAGAGATGCGACGCATAACCTCATTAAACTGTTTTTCCCGATCCCAGCCAGCCATTCGTTTTTTCGTCAGGCCAATTTGAAATAACATGGGATTCAGGCTTTTTTCGTTTCCGATTTCGCCGATTTTATTTGTAAGTTCTTCAGACAAATCCCCGATATTTTCGCCGTTCAGGCCCGCGGCTTTACCAATATTTTCCCACGCAGCGTATTTTTCGACGCCAACGCCGTAGGACTTCGCCAGACCGAGTTTTTCTGACGTCTCTGCATTCATTGCCAGCGCACCAGCTGCAGCACCGCCAATGAGCCCTGCCGCGCCAAGTGTCCCCCATTTGATACCCCGCCCCGTAGCCCTCACCGCACCTGCGGCGGCTCGTCCGCCCCATTTTGCAGCTCCTTTTGCGCGACCCGTCCACTTCTCCAGCTGCTGTTTTTTAGCAAGTTGAGTATTCAGCGCCTCCTGGTCCTGCGTTGTCGCTTTTATCCGACGGTCCAGCTTTTGATACTGAGCAGATAAATCAGAAACGTCTTTACCTGCCAGTTTCATTGCTGCGATTTTGTCTTTTAATTTATCCTGACTTTTCGTTAATTTCCCGACAGTAGACGACGTCTGCCGAATCGCATCATTGAGTTCTGTTGTACCGCGACGAAACGACGGGTTTATTCGCCCACCGAATACAACCTGCGTTTTAAAGTTTTGAGAAATAGCCATCGATTTTCATGACCTCGTTTACATAGAAATTAAAAACCCGGTACGGCAGGTCCATTTGCGTATCGGGCGGGATGGCAAGTTTTTTCGCAATAAACGGAATCAGAATAACTATATCTGATGTCGGTCTTTCGGGGGCTTTACCAGTTCGTTAAACGCGGCCTCCATTTGATCGTAATCGCACGCAGGCAGTGCATATAAATCCTCACGCTCCAGATTTGCCAGGCGCGCCAGCATTGTCGCTGTCCGCTCTTCAAGACCACTTTTATCGTTACTGAACATAATGCGGTCGCGTAATTTTGGTTCGCGAATAGTAATTGTATCGCGGCTCTCACCCTTAATAATAAACGGGCGAGAGAGCGTAATAGTCATACTGTCTAATAATGATTCCATTTTATTTGCCTTTTAATATACATGGAGAATACGAGCAACGCCCGCAAGAACGTCAACACCATTAATTACTCGTTTCATTTTTGCAGGATGAATCTCGTAAATAACTTTTCCATTTTGAACTCGTTTATAATAGCTCGGCGCAATCGTTACTGATTGCCCAACTGCTGATTTTGAATCAGTCCCCTGCGCGTCATCAGTAATCGCCGTAATAAGCCCCTCATATGTATCAATACGTTCAAAATTGACACCGTAATTGTCAGTATATGCACTTCGAATTTCGAACCTTGTTTTAGCACCTGGTATTAATCCAAAATACCCCATCACACCAGAATCGGAGCCAGAGACTTTAAAACTGGCTGACATTTTCTCCATTCCTCCGTCCAGAGTGATAGCTGTATCCATCGCGCCTGTTTTAAACTCGTCTTCGATTATTTTCATATCGACTGGAGTATATTCAGTACAATTTAAAACCCGTTCGCCCTGCACGAATAGCGCAAACGCGCGGTAAGCGTTGCTGTCTGACATATTTAATCTCCGAATTATCAGGCTGCTTCTTTAAAAAGGGAGGCCAGTGCTTCAACTGTATAGTCATTATTAATGCGGTACATTAACGTAATTGTTTGTGCCGGAGATTTCGGACCAAAATCAACATTAATATAAAGATTACCCGCAGCCAGGCTTTCTTTTGTATTCAGCTCACTGTCTAACCACGCACGCCCTCCGTTAATCGCACCCTGCTCCTCTAATTTGTGCAGATATGCGTTTATCGACTCGACAACGTCTGTTCCGAGGTGCAGGTCTATCGGACGAACAATAAAATCGGTCATCATTGCCCGGGCTATAGAATCCTCAATTACGTCAGCTGTTCGACGAACGCTCTCGAAAGACCATTGCGGGCTGAGGCTGCACAAATAGTTACCCCAGTGTCTGAACCCGTCATAGCGAATAATCGTGCTGACCTGGCTGGCATTCAGCAGGTTCGCTGTGCAGTTTGTCTCACCAATAATAAAATCGTCGACTTGTTCAAGCCCTGTAACTCCGTAGATATTCTGGTTCGATTTACTCCACCAGAATCCTTTTTCATTATCAATTCGGGCTCGTAAACCAGCAGCGATAGCTGAATACGGACGAGATAACCCACTGACATCACTCGTAGAATAAACGCGAGGTCGCAACAACTCAGCGCGTCCGCCGAGTTTTTGCCTGCGATTCACAACGTCTGCAGGGGTAGCAGCGCGCGGAGAGTCGATATAACACACTCCCCGGAGTTTATTTGCAACCACTTCAAGCTGAGCCGCTATTTCGTCTCGTGCGCTGTAATCCGGCGCTATAATAATTCGCGGGGTAACTTCGTTAATTTGCGCTGACGTCAAAAGCGAATTAATTCCGGCGATAACATTTTCGCTCATATCAGCGTCGTCGCTACTCTCTACAACGCGAACAACAACGATTAATGCATCAGTCTGATTTAAAATATCAGAAATAGCGGGGGGCAGAGTCCCGTATTTCCCGAGCAGGGCGGCTTTCTTCTGACTACCTGCAATTAATACAGGAGAATTAATCGGGAATGCGTCATCTGTTCCACCTGATAAATTTGTTGGTGGAAGACCAAATACTGTACCGGTTCCGGAATGCTCGCCACCAAAAGTTACATTAATCCACTCTCCGTCTGTTTTCCCCTCTCTATATTCCTGATTCTGATCATACATTTTGCCGGGGGTCATTCCCGGCTCCGTAATCATCGTTAATTTTTTTGTTCCGTCGGGCAGCGTGCTATATCCTGGAGTGCAGGTTGCGCCCTCAACTGTCATATCTACAATTTCAACAACCCATTTATTCCCGTCGCTGCCCGGTGATACAGTTGAAAACTCAACGAGATTATCAGCCAGCGATGAGCCCCACGTTAATGATGCTCTCGTAGCCTCCGCGACGTTCGTCGCAGTACCAACAATCCCAATCACGGAAATATCTACTGTGTTGATCTCTTTTGTGCCGTCGTCGTATTCGAGCGTGCGAATACCGTGCAAAAAATTAGTTACGCTCATTTTATTCCTTCTCTATTTTCACCAATTCGCGTCGCTATTGCTTCTTTAAGCTCGGCCAAGTTTTCGATTTGCGCGTCAGATGCGGTTCCGGCATCTACTGCACACTGAATTGAGAATGCCTCAATTGACAGATCGCCAACAGTCCGTAATGTAGTCTGGAGTTTTTGCGTCTGCTCTTTTTTACAAATTTAGAAATGCTCCCATAATCCCCGCTCAGCGCTCTTTCATATAAAACCCTACCGTGTTCCTCGCAATCATTTTTCATTGCGGTGAATGGAATGTCGTTTCCAATCCCGTCAATATCGCAAATAATATTTATAGATAACCCATGCTCGTCATTAAAAACAGGGTTTGTTATTTTTCTAAATGAATCAACACTTATCATTACGCAATCCTAATAGCTAAAAAACAGGCAGTCCCAATATCACCGACCCCGCCTGGTGAATACGCCATAGCTCGCCATGAGCCAACAAGGGGTGTGTCATAAAATGGTTTTGTGGCAATATCCGTGTTATATGAACCGGTATTATTTATACTAGCGTAATATAAATCACCTCCAGCCCATATGGAGCCCGGTAGTATTTGTGGTGCATGATTAATAGCGACAAGCGCATAAGTATTAACCGCGCCAACAACACCTATTTCCGGTGATGGGTCCGGTGAAAGACTTATATCTATGTTGCCATTTTCATCCGGCGACTCCCCGTTAATCGTTTTAACCGGTTTAAGATTAGCCTCATTCCAGTATTTATACGTCATTCCGCCACACAGTAATACCAGGCCATCATAGTGAACTCCGCGTAATCTATAAAAAACCTTCTGATTGTTTTCTCCACGGGTCGAAAAATCTAAATAATCGCCCGACACATCTGATAAACCAGCAAGTGAAAACAACGTCAAATCAGTGCCCGGTTTGTTTATATTTATTTGTTTTTTAGAGGATAAAACGTCTTCAAAAATCACATCATCTTTAAAAGTATTTGGATGAGTAAATGCATTACCCTTATCTCTATATGCAACGTCCCCATCTATACCAATATTTTTCCGCGCAGCCTGCTGAGCAGTTTCACCATTTGCGGGAATTTCAGATAAGTTTTTACTTATCTGCAAATATTTTTTGTCAGCTTCCTCGGGAGTTACGTAGTTGTCATATACTACAACATTAACCGTAGATGTGCTGGACACCGCGAGTGTGTATTTATACGTGATTGAAATCAGCGCACCGTTGCTGTCCGTAGGTTTTAAAATGTCCGGCGAGCGCGCCACAGAGTACAGCTCGCCTTTATCTGTTAATATCCCCACCTCACGGATAGTATAGCCCCCAGTGTCTGGCGGTACGTAAAGTGTAAAGATAACCTGGTTACCGCTATTTTCTGCGGATTTAATATCCCCACGATACGTCTCGTGAATTAATGCAGTTCGTGCCGGGTCCGGTGTTACGTCGTCGTTTCCGTTTGCGTCGCCAATAACGAATTTATTCAGCACCACGGGTACACCCGATGCCAGCGCAGCGGCTTCAAGTTGCGCCCCCCGGTCTGTCAGTACCGCATAAACCTGGCTCGCGCTCGCTTTCAGATTTGATTTTAATTTAGCCATTAGGTCCTATCTCCACTAACAAACTCACAATTGGCGAGCCTGATATATATAGCCCGCCGTTAATTTTTACACCGCCGTCGCCGTCTGCTGGGATATTTACGCCTATTTTCGCGTAAGGCGCACCAGCTATAAAAAATTCACCATCGACACCCGTTTCAAAATTTATTTCTTTTAATAAGGAACGGCAATTTTTTGCATCAAATATTTGTGCAATAAAGGTATTCAATAGTTCTAAATCTAACCCTATACTTTTTAGCAGATATATTTTAATTGCGAATGTATACGGGTCGTCCCTGGGCGTGGCTTCAAACCACTCTCTCATTTTGCTCTCAAATCCCACCGTTAATAATGCTCGTTCGACGGCACCACGCGTGCCGCGATGTTTATTTTGCCAGGCTGCGGCCTTAATAATTTCGCGTTTTTGCTGCTCGCTCCAGTCGGGGTTCCAGTAGGTGACCGCGTACTCCCACGCCAGCCACGGCAACAGATTTGCAGGGCACAAATCGGGATTTTTAATAATTCGAATATCGCCAGGCAGATCGCCGACGTGAGATAAAACAACCTCAAGCGCCCTCTCAGGGGTTATTGCGTTCGGAGGCAGTACGCTTTGACTTGTCATGGCTACCCCATTTGCACGCTGAGTTTGATTTCTGTGCAGTACGGAGCCTGTCCGACGCCAGCAATCACATCCTCTGTTGGCGATATCAGAATCACACGCTCCGTTCCGTCACGATGTATCGCGTCGTAAATTCCTGACAGGGCTGCTGTCGCCCCGATTTTATGTTGTGTAGCCACGTATATAGCTAAATCGCTTTGAGCACCGTTGAGCAACACGTTCTGATCGGGACCGAGCCCCGCTACGATAACGGCTTCAACCCGGTAATTCAGGTTCGACGCAGGTTTTACAGTCACGAAATCAGTCAGCGGTCGAGTATCGTCAGGAGACAGGGCCGCATTCACTGTATTCAGTAGTGATTGAGGCGGAGTGCCGTCGCCGGTTCGCGACAAAACATACATATCGACGTATCCAGGCTGGGTCACCGGCGGGCCGTACGCCTGAGCTGACAGAACGTCGGGATCACTCGACAGCGCGAAATAGTTATAGGCGTTCGTACTGCCGGCAGTATTCCGCGCGTACCATGATAGCTGTATGCGATGACGATACTCGTCGTCACTCTCGTAAACCCCCTCAGTCGGAGGAATTGCGTCAGGATTAGCTGGCGTTATCAACAGCCGCAGGCAGTCAAAATTAGCGCCGATCTGGTCGAGGTCACTCCCTTTTGCAAACGCGAGCAATACAGCGAGCATCCCCTGATTTACCCGAGCTGTAATAATGATTTCTCTGTATGCAACTATTTCCAGCAGTTTAACGGCCGGGTCTGACTCCAGGAGTGCGTTAAATTGTGGATATAATATCTGCAATTCTGACAGTAGACTGGATTTAACATCTGAAAATAATGGGGTTTTAACGAATGCTGGCGGCGGCAGCAGACTCATATCAATAGTTTTCACTATCGAATTCTGAACTGTTGATGTTATCAAAATATCAGTTCCATATTATTAAACTCTAATCGCTGTTGTGTTTCGATATCTGTTGCGATAATTAATATTGTTATTTTCCCGATGTCCACTGCTAACACATTTATTCTGTCAATTCTGACGCGTGGTTCCCAGCGTGCTATTGCTCCTGCACTTTCCATTATTATTCTCATAGCAAGCGACGGATCAGTGGGATTATCAACGAGGTCAAATAATTTGCTGCCGTATTCCGGCAACATTACACGGGTTCCCAGCGGGGTCGTTAAAATATCAACGATAGACTGACAAATGTGATCAGTCCCCGATAAAGGCTTACCGGTGTTACGGTCCATTCCAAGCATATTTACGCCATTGGTTGGTTCGGTTGTTGTGTTTCCCCGTCCGGACATATATGAGTGTGTCCGTTGTACGTTGTGCGGACCTCAGTCATTGTGCCTTGTCGGTCCTGCACCTCTTGCCCTGCTAACACACTACCGCGAGTTGTGATATTACCTGTTCCACCGTTATCTCCAGTGACAGAAATATCGTTACGGAATGTCGCTAATTTATCTACTACTAATGTCTCGGTAATATGCGTTGGACCAGCTAGTGTTATACCACCCGGAGCCCACGCGCTGATTGTTTGAGCTGTCAGCGATATTCTGTTCGCAGCAGTAACACTAACAGAACTCGTTGCTATAACGTTCACTAAATCAGCATGTGCGTTAATTGTATCTGTCGCTGTGACATTAATAATATCAGCGTCTGCGTTAATTAATTTCCCACCATGGATATTAACTACATTTTCGCTATTAATAGTAACATCTGCGCGTCCAAATATTTCTATTTCAGACTCACCGAGTATTTTTACCACGCCGTCCGGTACGCCCTGCCATGTCAGAGTGTGATTTTTTGTGTTATACGTCATCGTAGCCCCGTCACAGTATGCAGTGACATGATCATGGGGGTCATTGCTTGACGGAGCTTTGTCGTCAATGTGCAGCCCGAGCATAACTACACCGTTCCGCGTATCCCCACCCTCAGAAACAACAGTAACGGGATCGCCCACTGATGGTGCGCTCCAGTCGACGCGTTCTGAGGTGGCGTGAGTAAACCACTGCAGCCAGCCTGACTGGTGTTCGCCACCAAATGAGACTCGGCAGCGTGGAGGATTCATTTTAACTGCAGCTATCGTGCCGCGTTTAACTGCGTCACGCAGCCTGCGCGCGTTCTCCGCTGCAGCATATTCATCGTCCGATTGGGCCATAATAGTCGCCCTCATGTTCTGCGCCGATATCTGGTGCTATTCCGACGTATATATTTTTCAGGGTCCCCTGTGAGGGATAATCGAAAATATCTGGACCAACGCCTACAACCTGCGTGAACGACACGCACTGAACTGAATGCGAACCGACTGACTGCCCGTTTTTAATCCAGTCGCACGGTTCCGCGTCGCTGAATTTTGCCGGTTTAGTTCCGGGACCGAACATTCGCCCATTGATCCAGCTCGTCATATAGAGCGCTGCATTCTGCGATTTCAGTCCGTACTGATCAGCTGCAAATTCACGCAGCAAATACAAATTACACGACAGCTCGACTGACTGAATTGAGCCTGGAACCGATTCGTCACTCTGTGACCAGTTGCTGATTTCCAGGAACAGAGCTGGCGTTTCAAATCCAGCCGGAATTTCCGGATAAATTCCGAATGTTTTGATGAACGGTATTTGTAAAACCGCGCCTTTAACGCGATCAAGATATTCGTCAAATGCATCCAGTCCGCTCATAATCGTTTACCTGTTTTTGGGTCTACGTGGACATTACCTTTCACGCGACCGCGCAAATCTTTCTCAAAAAAGCCCATAAAAACAGGGCCAATGTTTTCAAAAATATAATCATCGATAGCATCCTCCAGCGCGTCGTGCACAGGTACGCGAGCCTCTTCGATTCCTCCGCGATCCAGTCGAATCCAGACACTTTTCGCACCGTAGCGTTTCGCTACGAATGAATCGGGCCAACTCATCATCGCCAGCCCTGCACTTTTGGGTGTAAAAGTTGCCCCTCTAGCGCCTTTTTTGGTTTTCAAAAACAGGCCGGTCTCAAGATCGCGAGGCTGTTTTTGCCTCCGTGGATTTTGTAATCGCCCCTTTAGCTCAGATACCCGGAAATCATTCAGACCGTACCAGAGCTTGGCGCTGCTCAGGTCTCCTGCCCCTTCTTTTGTAAAATTACGGCGCTTAATGAACGGCTTGATTCGTTTATCTACGGCCTTATGATTTTTAGCTGCCAGTGCAGTCAAAATCATTCCTGCTGAAATTCGGTGCATATGTTTTGCAGTTCGGTTCAGCGCCCTGTTGTATACCATTAACATTTGATGTTGCGTCGCGCTGATTTCGACTCTGAGCTGCTCCAGCGCCGAAACATCGATATCGAACATCTGCGCGTTACTACGTAAATCGGCCACGGTTCCCCCTTAAGTGGGACCGAGGTCCCACTTAGTATTTTGAATACTCGCTGTTTTCGCTGGACGTGTGAGGCTCTAAAAAAATATTCGTGAGCCCTGTGCCATCAGGTTGAGGCTCTTTAACCACGTAATCGGTCCAGCCAGACCAGGTAACAGAGCCGTCAGGTTCGATGCTGCGCTGCTTTGGAACCTGGACGACGTCACGCGCAACAACGCCAGCGACGTCGTCCGAGAACGCCGTCAGGCTCGTTACTGTACCGGTAATAAAACCAGCGTGAGGAACGTCAACGCGCGCGTAAGGCTCGTTGAAAATAGCGATAATGGGGTCGGTTTTACCGCGTAATTTAACGGGCCGTCCCCACTCACGGATCATCTCCTCGTCGCCGGCCCGGAGGTCATCGTAGTAGCTCATAGAGCGTAAACGTGATCAGCTGCGATAAGGTCTGCGACCTCCGGTGAATCAACAACAATTTCACGGCCTGCGGCAACAATCTCGCGAACGCGACGCCCGTTCACGTAGTGATAAACGTCCAGCGTGTTACGCAACTTGACGCGGCGCGTAGCCGGTGCGAGCTCCTGCTCTTGTGACTGTGAAACGATAGCGCTCGCGATTGATTGAGCGAGTTCATTATCGGTCCCGGACGCAGTATTCACTGTAATCTCGATGCCTCCCGCGTCACCGGATTGCTCGTTCAGAATATCGAGCTCTGACTCAGCGCCGGCAACGATTGATTCCAGTTCCGCAATAGTCCCGCTGCGCGGTAATTCGCGACCGAGCTGAGCGCTCATATCGTCAATACGCGCCAGCAATTCTGTTTTTGTGCTCATGTTGATTCCTTAACAAAAAAGAGCCTTTCGACTCTTACGCGATTTTTACGACAACGAACGCGTCGGCGTCCGTGAGGACCATTGCTGGCGCGGATTGCGTCATTGTTTGCGTCACTGCCGGATCACCGGTAGTGGTCCAGACTTTTGGATAGCGCGTCGCTTCGGAAATACCCTCTTTCAGCGCGTCTTCGTCCTGAATTGCGCCATAAGTGCGGAGCCCGCGGTTTTTTGTGTTGCCAAGGATCATCGTGTTATCCGGCATATAACGCGTTTCAGTATCTGTTACCGGGTCGAGGTATTGCCCTTTGTAGACAAACAGCGCAGTGTCGCCGTAGTAGCCTTTAAAGCTGACAACGTCGCCCAGGTTTTTCAGCGCGACCTCGAGCTGGCTGTTTGAGCCACGGCGCGTATCCAGTGCCGTCCAGAATTTTTTAAAACGCTTCAACTGCTTCCAGGCTTTACCATCCATGATGATCACGTTAACCGCACCGGAGGCGAGGTCCGCGTAGGATTCAATATCGTCGCTCGGGTCATACGTTTCCGCGTCCTGAGTCGACCAGGCTGTCGAACCGGACTGAGTGACGTTATTCGTCGCGCTGCGGCTCATGTCGATCTCATATGTCTCGATATTGCTGCCGGAAACAGTGTATTTACCGTACAGAACAGCCTGTACCGCCTGGAACTCTTCGAGCTGGCTGATGCTCAGTTCCTCATCAAGCAGGTTCTGCATGATGATTTTTGCACGACGTTCGACCGGCGTTTCCGGCTGGCCAATCTGCTCACCGGCTGCGCGCTTGATGCTCATATTCGGATTGATCGTGTGCTTGGGTTTCGTGTAACCCGGTTTGAAATGGTTCGTTGAATAGCCGCGAGTGCGGTCAACTTTGCCGGTGATCATCGGCGCGCAGTACACGGCCATGTTCACTTTTCCCGGGATTTTATCCAGAAAAACCTCTTCGCTCGTAAACGTGTAGGTCTCACGGAAAAACAGCTTTAAAAACAACGGATTGAACTTAAATACCTGCTGTGTCGCGGTAATCAGTTCTGACGTAGTAAACGAATCGCTCATTTATATATCCTGTTATAAAAAAACCGCCCGGAGGCGGCTTGTTTTGAGTTTTTTGCTATCAGCCGACGCTGATCGGCGTACCCACAAATGCTGATTTGCGTTTAGCTACGTCGGTAACCGTACCCCAGTTAATCGCCGTGTAACGGAACGAGCCTGATTTATAGTACGAGCAGTCTGCAGAACTGGAGCCAGTATTAACTGCGGTGGCAGTGAGGCCAATAGCTTTACCGACTGAGCCGTCCCAAACCTTAAACGTCCCGACAGTAGCGTCGAGCATAATCGGTGTCAGCCGGGGTACGTTGATCCCGCCCTGAAAATGACCGACGGTCGTGACAACAAGGTCAGGCCCAAGAATAAAATCGTCCGGGCTATACGTTTCTGTAGTCATTATTCATCCCCTAAAATTGAACGCCCTGCAGCAACCAGCATCGAGACGTTTGCGGTTGTTCCTGTTGCCGTAGTACTGCCAGCATCCTGAATAGTCGCTGGTGATTCAGTGCTCATTAGTGTATCGAGCGCCGTTTCTGTCCGCGCCTGCGCCGTTTTAGGTGCTGCAGCGAGGACTACCTGCGCCTGCCCGACCGTCATCCCGGGGACGCCAGCGAGCGCTTTTGCCTGCGCCTCGCGCCCAACAGCTTCGGGACAATTGATGATGGCCATCACACGCGCCAGTTCGCTTGATGCGGCGTCCGCGCGAATCTGCTCCGTGTTAAACTCAACCTGCGCGACAGTAGTCGTGGTCGCGGTTTGTTCTGTGGTCGTGGTCTCCGCCGTGGTTTCTGTACCAGACATAAAGCGCTCCATTTTTGGTTTCAGTGCGTCGGCCATCACTGCGATAGCGTCCGCGTAATTAACGAGTTGATCAGCGAGACCAGATTTAATCGCGTCCGCGCCGATAAATACTGCAGCTTCCGTGGCCAGCACCCTGGATTTTTTCAGCCCGGTATAATCCGAGACTTTTTGCGCGAACTGCTCGCGCGTGCTGTTAATACTCAGCTGGAATTCGTCGCGAACGTCGCCTGGCAGCTGGGAATACGGGTTCCCGTCAACTTTGTGCGCGCCGGCGTAAATCAGCGTCACGTCGACGCCAGCAATCTCCAGCGCTTTTTCGACGCAGCGGTGAGCCATCAGGACACCGATTGAACCAACTGTGCCTGTCTGCGTTATCAGCCGGCGCGAACACGCTGACGCCAGCAAATAGGCAGCGCTGCAGGCCGTATCGCTGGCCAGCGCCCACACAGGTTTTTGCTCTCGCGCCCGGGCGATTAAATCAGCAGTATCAAACGCGCCGGCGACTTCACCGCCAGGGGAGTCAATATCAAGCAGGACCCCTCTTACATCGGGATCAGAAATCGCCTGCTGCAGGCGTTTTGCGATTCCGTCGTAACCGCTCATCCCGCTAACTGGGTTGATATAACCCAATTTATGAACCAGCGTCCCGGTAACCGGCAGAACGGCTATACCACGCTCCACGCGATACGATTTCTGGCGTGTTCGCTCGCTGCTGTCCCACCCCATCGCTAGCGCGTTCATTTCGTCGCTGTTCATTACCTCTCCAGACGCTGTATCAATCAGTCGCCCGGTACCGAACCGGTCGCTCAGCGCCGAAAAAAATACCCGCGCGTAGGTGGGCTCCAGCAAAAGCGGTTGATTGAACGCCCTGGCGGCGAGGTGCGGAAAATTGTTCCACGGCATCAGTTACCTCCCCAGCCGTTATCCGACCCGCTTATACAACTCAATAATGTCCGGTAACGTGACCAGATGTTTTTCCGGTTCCAACACCTCAGCCCTGGTTACTTTGTAATCTGAAATATAGAGCACTATCCGCCCGTTCCGTGGTAACTCCAGTTTATCGCCAAACATGTCCTTTCCCTCCGGGAAACCAATGATATTGACGATATTACACCCACAACGATTCGTTTTACGTCACTCCGCAATCACCATACATACGTACCAATCCGTACATTCCCACCACAAAAATGGCATTCGGCGGGCACTGGTAATGGATTTTTAACGTGTGCTATTGCCTTGCGACGTATTTTCAACTCACTCATACAGCCTCCCTGCTCTCAAATGGGCGAATATTGGTTGGTTCTCCACACGGAATAGCCCAACCCAGCCAGGTAAATATTTTCAGGTCACACATCGCGTCATACCGTTCGCCAGGATTCACATCCACCATGCTGCAGGCAATTTCATATTGTTCACCATTATCAGTCAGTGCGATCTGGTCATTAATAAACCGGGGCACAAATGCCAGAAAAAGTTCTTTCATGAAATCCTCCGCTCAAAATAAACATACTGATTCACCGCACCGATCGACATTTCGAGTTTTTCCGCGATATCCTGGCGATTAATACCCGACTGATGTAATTCCCTTGCCAGCTCGATATCCTCCTGGCGGTATTTCACTGACTGGTGATAATTACCCCGCAGATACATACAGATTTTCAACTCGCGCGCTTTTGTGCGTACCGCAGCACCGGTTCTTCCAATAAGCTGCCCTATACGTTCAACTATCATGCTGCCCGCACATTGTTTGATGATTACGACTTCCGCACGCACCCACCGTTTGTATTTCATTGCTCCATCCCCCCTCTCCAGTAGTTCAGACGCTCTCTGAAAAATTCCCGGTACGTATCCGGCGTCATTCCGATTTGCTCAATCACGCTTCCCCTCGGAATACGTTTCTCAAAGAGTTGGCGGATCAGCGTCGCCGCTCGCATGTCGTAGTGCTCTTTAAGCAGGTATTCCTGAGGCCATTTGGCGCGGTTGTGTGGTAAGCCGGGCGGCAGGTAATCTGATTGCCCTGCCATATCACGTCCCTTTCTTTGCTATCGGAGTGATGGAACTCAGCAGCAGGCGACAGCGACCGGGCGCGCCAATGCGCTGTCCGGTTATCTTGTCGTAAGTTTCATGCGGTGAGGCACACCAGGTTGTCGCTGTTTCGTGGAGTTTCACTTGCCGCTCACCATTTCTGCGAATCGCGATCCCGATGTGCGTTTTACCCTTACATTTCACTGCTGGCGCTGCGGCTACGGATGCCTGACGGGCAGGCTGAGCTGGTGTTGAAAAATTGCCTGCTTTGGGTCTTGGTACAAAAACCGCACGAGTGCGCGCACGTGGCCCGGCGTTCATATTCCACAAAATGACGTCGAGATAGTTTTTACCGTCGTCTATGTGTCCTTTGTCCGACGGGTACTCTAATTTGCCTGAAATGGTGGTCATTGGTCTTTCCTCGGTTATTTCACGCTGGTCATGCGTGGTTAAAATGGGTCCGTATTAAAGTTTTTGTTTGAATACCGTTTTTCACGTTTTCTCGGTTGCTCTGCCTCCTTCTGGATGCGTAATTTTTCGCGTGCTACGTGTTGATCAACTGGCAGGAAATGCCCATTCCGGAATTCCTGATAAATAATTTCACCTGCCCCGCCAGAACGGTTTTTACCGATAATCACCTCGGCGATACCCTTTGCAGGTGAATCAGGTGTGTAAACTTCATCGCGGTACAAAAACAAAATGCTGTCAGCGTCCTGCTCAACACTGCCGGAATCGCGCAGGTCCGACATCACCGGGCGACGCTGGCCAGCAGGTCGAGAATCCACCTGGCGGGAAAGCTGGCTAAGAGCAAAAACAGGGGTATGCAGACGCATGGCCATAGTCTTCATGTTGCGGGAGATATGCCCGACAGCGAGATCGTGGCGCTCGGCCTTCGGTTTTTTGATCAGGCCCATGTAATCAACACCAATCAACTTCAGGTGCGGATAACGGCGTTTATGAGTCTCTGCAATGGCGCGGATCTGCTCAATCGTCAAATCAGTGGCATCAACAATCCAGATATCGCGATCCTGCATGATTGCAAGCGCGGCGGTTAATCTGGTCAAATCCTCATCGTCCATTTCTTTTGGATTACGCAGACGCGACGTGGACATATTCCCAGCCCCGGCAACGGTACGTTCAACAATCTGCTGAGCGCCCATTTCCATGCTGAAAAACAGTGCGCCGCCGCCATCTGCGGTAACGCCATCGATAATCTTCAGGGTAAATTCCGTTTTCCCCATGCCTGGACGACCGGCAACCACAACAAGGTCGGTCATGTTGATACCGCCCAGGGCGACATCCAGATCCTCGACTCCGGTTTTCAGCATCATTTCCTGCGCGTCGCCAGACATCCGTTTATCAACGGTGTCAATGTAGAGCGGTAACAGCTCTTTGATGTGTACCGGCTGGACTGTGCCGGTAGCGGCGCTCATATCCAGCACCTGAGCAACATGAGATTCAATAACCTCATCACGCTGACTCTGGTTTACAGCGTTACGGATACCATCCGCGCCAGATTGCAACAATGCCGCCATTTTGCGGCTCCGCCATGCCCGCACCATTTTCCCGGCATAGCCTTTCAGATTCGGTACCGTTGCCGGGATCCGGGATATTTGAGACAGATCCGCAAGGCTGGAACCGCCCAGCGCTTCGCTGATAAACAACATGTCGATCATGCCGTTCGCCAGTGCCTGCTTTTTGATTTCGCTGAAAGCGCGACGGTGAAACACGATGCTGAAGGCTTCCTCCGGAGTAGTGGCAATCACATCAAACGCGTCAGGCGTCGCGCCACCGTTAATCAGACCAGCGAGAACGATCGCTTCCAGTTCTTCTGGATTCATAATGCCCCTTCCCTGGTTTTACGCAGTGTTTCTGGCTTCATCAGGTAATCAAACCCTGCCCGCCAGCCGGTGCGATATTCGCCGCCGAAATAGAAGTCTGGGGCGTTATCGCGGAATTTTTCGAAGTAGCCGATAAATGCGCCAAGAGTTTGCGTGCGCATATGTGCCAGCAGGCGCAGGATTGCCCGACGGCGGTCAGTATCAATTTCAGCTATAGGTAGCAGGTCGCCCAGAATCTCGTTGTAGCCCTTCACAACTTCAGCAGGGTCAACGGCAGCCTCAGCAGTGGCCCACGTCTCAGCGTCAGCCAGGTATCCGTCAAACCGGTTTACGCGGCAAATGTTCGCAGGTTTCGGAACGCTTCCGCTACGACGGCGCCATGTCGCAATAACCCAACGAATTACTAACTGAATCTCAGCCACGCTGTACCTATGTGAAATGCACCACACCATGAAAGTGAGAGTCTGGTACATATTGAATGGGGTGCGCGGCGAGTCTGCGGCTTACGGTTGCACTCCGTACATCTACGATACTAGACATGGACCAACAAGCGACGGCGAAGCGCCGAAGAAATCCTGGACGGATGCTGTTAAGAAAGCGCTATCCCCTCTCGGATTCAGCGCCGATATTTTCATGGGCCTGTACGACAATCCGGAATACCGCCAGAGGAATAAAGCTGAGTTTGATATCAAGAATGCCAGCGAGAATGCGGAAGATGCTACCCGTCTTCGTAAGGAACTGGATGAGAAGCTGATCAACGTTGCCAATACGCTGGCCGCCGCGGTAACCACCAACGAAGTAAACAAGGTATTTGGCCTCATCGCCCGCGAAGTGGATGTACACCGAAAAGCAGCAGAAGCCAAAGGCGATAAAGAATATTCATCGTAAATTGAAAACTGCTAAAAACACATTTACTGATGCACAGGGGGCTATCCGGGTAATTATCGATAGCAAAGATAAGATCCCGGACGAGTATGAAGGCGTGTCACTTGTTGAAGTAGAAACGGTTATTACACCAAACAAGCGAGCCATTAAAGAAGTGATTGAATCTGCGGAGGCGGTTGCCGCAGAAATAATGGCGCGTGGAGAAACACCACCTGCCGAATTACTTAACCCGGTACCAGGCGCACATCTGGAACGCGGCGAACGTTCGCTGAGGGTACGCTAATGCTTAAACTCACATTAAAGCGTGGTGACGCGGTTCACCTGGTACTTGCCGATGGTACCAATGGCATTATTGAAGCACGGAGCCGCTGCGAACTTGGGCTACACCTGCCAGAAAACATTAAGGTCACGCGGGAGAAATCGGCATTCCCCCCACCAGAACTGATTACGCCTAAGGCAGCCTGGAAGAGAAGCAAGCAATTTCCGGGCATAAGAACCCACGACAGACAGCAGCATATGACCGAAAAGTTAAAGTAGTGCCCGTAGTTGGTGGCCAGAGAAAATGAATGATGATGCGTCCAGAGAAAAATCATCTTCGGACGCATCTTCGGAAATGAAAAAGAAGATACAAAAAAACCACCCGAAGGTGGTTTCACGACACTGCTTATTGCTTT
>OHUY01000364.1_pt1 | contig 17284 bp, 10 predicted proteins | sample 1579301 | NCBI WGS metagenome assembly OHUY01 (sample SAMEA3882520, study PRJEB24775) | human gut metagenome | biome: human-associated habitat; feature: intestine environment; material: feces | place: Netherlands | collected 2009/2010
CAAGGAGCAGGGCGTGTTCGTCTACTGCGCCGATATGGACGGCGTGCCCCTGCGCAAGAACAACCTCACCGGCCCCATCGCGCTGGTGCTGGGCAGCGAGGGCAGCGGTGTGTCGCAGCTGGTCAAAAAGCTCTGCGACGGCGTTGTGAGCCTCGATATGACCGCACAGGGTACCGGCGTGGACAGCTTCAATGTCTCGGTGGCCGCAGGCATCATCCTGTATGAGATCCAGAGCCAGCGCGCTGCACAGGGCTGAGCTGACCCGTGCCGAACGAAACAAGGGAGGGAAGATCAGGATGCCAAAGGATGACGAGCGGAAGGAAATGACGCAGGAAGAGATCGACGCCCGGCACTTTATCCACCGCCGTTTGCAGACGGGCGATGACTTTTTGCACCCGGTCATCTCGTTCATCCAGTGGTTTGAGATTGATCTGTAAACGCGCACTGTTCAGCGATGGGTTAGTGCCATCAACGCCAACAAATGAGGTCAAACTTTGCACTGCCGGATCCTGCAAAATCACGTCCGCGACCTGGCGTTGCCGCTGGGCCATATTGGCAAAGGAGCTGGATTGCGGTGCCTGCAAAGTGCCCTGAATTATGCCGTTGTCCTGCACCGGGAAGAAGCCCTTCGGAATGAACACCCACAGCAGCACGCTAAGCAGCAGCGTGCTGAGCGCCACGCTTAAGGTCAGCCACGGATGATTCAGCACTTTCGCCAGTCCACGACCATAGGCGGCGATTATCCTGTCGAACATTTTCTCCGAGGCACGGGAGAAGCGGTTCTGTTTACGCAGCGACTCCTGGCTGAGCATCCGCGCGCACATCATCGGTGTCAGGGTCAGCGACACCACCGCCGAGATCAAAATCGCGACTGCCAGGGTAATAGCAAATTCGCGGAACAGTCGCCCGACGATATCGCCCATAAACAGCAGGGGGATCAACACCGCAATCAGCGAGAAGGTCAGCGAGATAATGGTAAAGCCGATTTCACCCGCGCCTTTGAGCGCCGCCGCCAACGGTTTTTCGCCTTTTTCGATATAGCGGGAAATATTTTCGATCACCACGATGGCGTCATCGACCACGAATCCGGTGGCGATAGTTAACGCCATCAACGTCAGGTTATTGATTGAAAAATCGAGAAACACCATGACCGCAAAGGTGCCAATTAACGACAGCGGTACAGCAACACCGGGAATGATGGTCGCCGGAATATTGCGCAAAAACAGGTAGATAATCATGACTACCAGCGCGATAGCCATCATCAGCTCAAACTGGGTATCGTCGACCGATGCGCGGATATTGGTGGTACGGTCAGAAAGTACCGTCACCTTCACCGATTTCGGCAGACTCTCGGTGAGCTGTGGTAGCATCTGCCGGATGCTGTCGGCGGTGGAGATAATGTTAGCACCGGGCTGGCGCTGAACATTCATCACAATGGCCTGTTCTTTGTTCGCCCACGCGCCGAGCCAGCTGTTTTCTGCTCCTTGCTCTACGGTTGCGACATCGCCCAGACGAATCGGTGCGCCGTTCTGGTAGGCGATGATTAGCTGGCGATACTCTTCGGCGGATTGCATCTGGTCGTTAGCGGAAAGCGTGATCGCGCGGGAAGGGCCGTCGAGGCTACCTTTTGCCGAGTTAACGTTAGCGCCGGTAATGGCGGTGCGCACGGTTTCGCTGGTCAGGCCGAGGGCGGCAATCGCCTGAGCGTTAAGTTTGACGCGAACAGCCGGACGCTGGCCGCCGGAAAGCGTCACCAGGCCGACGCCGGAAATTTGCGAGATTTTCTGCGCGACGCGGGTTTCCACCATATCTTCCACCTGGGTCATCGGCATGGCGGTTGAGGTGACGGCGAGCGTCATGATCGGCGGATCTGCCGGGTTCACTTTGCTGTAAACCGGCGGGTTAGGCAGATCGCTCGGTAGCAGGTTGGTCGCAGCGTTAATCGCGGCCTGCACTTCCTGCTCGGCGACATCCAGCGGCAATGTTAGCTGGAACTGTAAAGTGATAACTGACGCACCGCCGGAACTTTGCGACGACATTTGTTTCAGGCCGGACATCTGCCCGAACTGGCGTTCGAGCGGCGCGGTAACGGCAGAGGTCATGACATCCGGGCTCGCACCTGGATAAAGCGTGACCACCTGAATGGTTGGATAGTCCACTTCCGGCAGCGCCGAAACGGGCAGGGCGCGATAACCGATAATCCCGGCGAGTAAGATCGCCACCATCAGCAGCGTGGTGGCGACAGGACGCATAATAAACAGGCGCGACGGGCCGCCTGTGCTGCTCGGAGGTAACACCTGCATCAGGAGCGTGCTCCTTTTTTCGCGTATTCGCGGCTGGTGGCTTTCTCTTCCGGAGTAGTGGCGCTCTGGGTTTCCACCACTTCCACTTTCGCCCCTTCGGTCAGGCGATCAATTCCGTCCGTCACTACGCGGTCGCCCGCAGAAATACCTGCGCGGATCACCACTTTCTGACTGTCCTGAATGCCCGGTGTCACCAGATGTTTGCTGACTTTGTTTTCGCTATTCAGTACCCAGACAAAATGGCCTTCGTTGCCCATTTGCAGAGCGGCGGTGGGGATCACCACGGCGTTTTGTTCGGTGTCGACTAACATGCGCGCGTTAACAAACTGATTGGGAAACAGCGCATCATCCTGATTATTAAAGCGTGCTTTCACTTTAATCGTACCGGTAGTGGCATCGATTTGGTTATCGAGACTTAACAGCGTGCCTTCACTTAACTTCTTCGAGTTGGTGCGATCCCAGGCTTCTACCACCAGCGGTTTTCCGGCTTTTTGTGCCTGTACAACGGTGGCGATATCGCTTTCCGGCAGAGTAAAGACCAGATCGATAGGATGTGTTTGGGTGATCACCACAATCCCGGTGGTGTCGCCACTGGAGATTTGGTTACCAACATCAACCTGCTTGAGACCAACGCGACCATCAACTGGTGCGGTGATACGGCTCCAGTCGAGTTGCAATTGCGCGCTGGCGACGCTTGCTTCATCAGCCTTAATGGTACCTTCGGTTTCACTGACCAGCGCTTGTTGGGCATCCAGTTCCTGACGAGATACGAGATTGGTTTTTGCCAGTTGTTGATAACGCGCCAGGTCACGGCGGGCGTTGGCGAGCGTGGCTTTATCTTTTGCCAGTTGGCCCTGGGCTTGTGCTAATGCAACTTTGAACTGGCTTGGGTCAATTTCTGCCAGTAAATCGCCTGCTTTGACCTGCTGGCCTTCCTGGAAATGTAACGCCATCAGTTGACCGTCCACGCGGCTGCGCACCGTAACAGTATTAGCGGCGGTAATGGTGCCAAGCCCGGTGAGGTAACGCGGAACAGCCTGTTCTACTGCGGTCGCCGCCTGAACCGGAGCTAATGGGCCGGCACGCATACCACGGCGACCACCCGCTGGCGATTGCTGCGCTTGTTTCGTCGCCCCTGGGGTTGCACTCTGGGAGTCATTGCGGCCTTGCCAGAACCAGAATGCGGCGATGGCGGCGATAACCACCACGATTACGATTACCCAACGGGATTTATAACTGCCTTTCATCGTTAAGAGTTTCTCTTCCTGAAACGTTTCGCGGAATGATACTAGTGTAGCCAGCCAATAAGGGAGAAAAATGGAGGAATTATGAAACACTGTCGGGAATCGTCTGAATGACGGGCACTTTTGCGAGCACGCATCCAGTAATAACACATGAAACTATTTTATCTACGCGTTAGCGATAGACTGCTTGCATGGCGAAAGGAGATAAGCCGACGATTTCAGCGGGACGCTGAAACGGGAAAGCCCCTCCCGAGGAAGGGGCCTTAAATAAGGAAAGGGTCATGATGAAGCGACTCATCATCGTGGTGCTCTTAGTCATTAGCTGGCCAGCTTACTAAGACTACCAGGGCGGGGGAAACCCCGCTCTACCCTCACTCCTGAAATTATGTCACTCCGCCCTTAGTGTCAATCGACGGCTCTCCGTTCTTGCGAGGCGAATAGCAAAATTTTCTGCGCCGCCAGGCCTAATTCTGAAAGTTTCTTCGTTTGCTCTTATTTCATTATTGCAATCGGTATGATACCGGACCTCAATAATTCTCTAAGAAAGGATTTCTTATGAGCGAACAAATCACGTTTGCCGCCAGCGATTTTGCCAGTAACCCAGAACCACGTTGCCCCTGCATTTTGCTGCTGGATGTTTCTGGTTCTATGAACGGTAGACCCATTAATGAACTTAACGCCGGATTGGTTACCTTTCGCGATGAGCTGCTTGCCGATTCGCTGGCCTTAAAAAGAGTGGAACTCGGCATTGTGACGTTCGGCCCGGTGCATGTGGAACAACCCTTTACCAGCGCCGCTAATTTTTTCCCGCCCATCCTGTTTGCCCAGGGCGATACACCAATGGGCGCTGCCATTACCAAAGCCCTGGATATGGTTGAGGAGCGGAAACGTGAATATCGTGCCAATGGTATTTCCTATTATCGTCCGTGGATTTTCCTGATCACCGATGGCGCACCAACCGATGAGTGGCAGGCTGCCGCCAACAAAGTGTTTCAGGGGGAAGAAGATAAGAAGTTTGCCTTCTTTTCCATCGGTGTTCAGGGGGCGGATATGAAGACGCTGGCCCAAATCAGCGTCCGTCAGCCTTTGTCTCTGCAGGGATTACAATTCCGTGAACTGTTTAGCTGGTTATCCAGTTCGCTGCGTTCGGTTTCCCGCTCCACGCCGGGAACGGAAGTTGTGCTGGAAGCGCCAAAAGGCTGGACGTCAGTGTGAGCTGGCGTCTGGTCTATGCATCAGCCGTTGGAACGTCGCACATCAGCGCTGATTTGCCTTGCCAGGATGCCTGCCAGATGCAGGTTGCCTGGCTAAATGACCAGCAGCCATTATTGTCGGTATTTGTCGCTGATGGCGCAGGCAGCGTCTCGCAGGGTGGCGAAGGTGCGATGCTCGCCGTCAATGAAGCGATGGCTTATATGTCGCAAAAAGTGCAGGGCGGGGAATTGGGGCTTAATGATGTCCTCGCAACGGACATTGTGCTGACCATTCGTCAGCGACTTTTTGCCGAGGCGGAAGCCAAAGAATTAGCGGTTCGCGATTTTGCCTGCACGTTTTTGGGATTGATTTCATCAGCTAATGGCACCTTGATTATGCAGATTGGCGATGGCGGCGTGGTGGTAGATTTGGGGCACGGTTTGCAACTGCCGCTCACGCCGATGGTGGGTGAATATGCCAATATGACGCACTTCATTACCGATGAAGATGCCGTTTCCAGCCTGGAAACTTTCACCAGCACTGAGCGTGCGCATAAAGTTGCAGCATTTACGGATGGTATTCAGCGACTGGCGTTAAATATGCTGGATAATTCTCCGCATGTGCCTTTCTTTACCCCGTTTTTCAATGGACTGGCGTCAGCAACGCAGGAACAACTCGATTTATTACCTGAATTGTTAAAGCAGTTTTTGTCCAGCCCGGCGGTAAACGAGCGTACGGATGATGATAAAACGTTGGCACTGGCTATGTGGTTACCATGAAACCCACTTTATATACTGCTACTGGTGAGTGCGTTACGCCAGGCCGTGAACTGGGCAAAGGCGGCGAAGGTGCGGTTTATGATATCGAGGAGTTTGTCGATAGCGTCGCCAAGATTTATCACACGCCGCCACCCGCCTTAAAACAGGACAAACTTGCCTTTATGGCTGCGACAGCTGACGCGCAGTTGTTGAATTATGTCGCCTGGCCGCAGGCAACGCTTCACGGTGGACGAGGCGGAAAAGTTATCGGTTTTATGATGCCAAAAGTTTCTGGTAAAGAACCGATTCATATGATCTATAGCCCGGCACATCGTCGCCAGAGTTACCCTCATTGTGCGTGGGATTTTCTACTCTATGTTGCGCGCAATATTGCTTCATCTTTTGCTACTGTTCATGAGCACGGGCACGTCGTGGGTGACGTAAACCAGAACAGCTTTATGGTAGGTCGCGACAGCAAAGTGGTGTTGATTGATAGCGACTCCTTTCAGATTAATGCCAATGGTACACTGCATTTATGCGAAGTCGGCGTGTCGCATTTTACGCCGCCAGAGCTGCAAACCATGCCATCATTTGTCGGCTTTGAACGCACAGAAAATCATGATAATTTTGGCCTTGCGTTGCTGATATTTCACATCTTGTTTGGTGGGCGGCATCCTTATTCCGGTGTACCGCTTATCTCTGATGCGGGTAATGCGCTGGAGACGGATATTGCCCATTTCCGTTATGCCTACGCGTCAGATAATCAGCGACGTGGTTTAAAACCGCCGCCACGATCGATTCCGCTGTCGATGTTACCGGGCGATGTTGAAGCCATGTTTCAGCAGGCATTCACGGAAAGTGGCGTGGCAACCGGGCGTCCGACGGCAAAAGCGTGGGTAGCGGCACTTGATTTACTACGCCAACAGTTAAAGAAATGTACCGTTTCGGCAATGCATGTTTACCCCGCTCATTTGACTGACTGCCCGTGGTGTGCGCTGGATAATCAAGGCGTTATCTATTTTATTGATCTCGGCGAAGAGGTCATTACCACCGGCGGTGATTTTGTGCTGGCGAGAGTCTGGGCGATGGTGATGGCATCAGTAGCACCGCCAGCATTGCAACTGCCATTACCCGATCATTTCCAACCGACTGGCAGGCCGCTTCCTTCAGGCCTGTTACGGCGCGAATACATCATTCTGATTGAGATCGCACTGTCAGCGTTATCGCTGTTGTTTTGCGGCCTTCAGGCAGAACCGCGTTATATTATTTTGATTCCTGTGCTGGCGGCTATCTGGATTATTGGCAGCCTGACAAGCAAAGCGTACAAAGCAGAAATCCAGCAACGCCGTGAGGCATTTAATCGTGCGAAAATGGACTATGACCATTTAGTCAGTCAGATCCAACAATTGGGTGGGCTGGAAGGTTTTATCGCCAAACGGACGATGCTCGAAAAAATGAAGGACGAAATTCTCGGGTTACCGGAAGAAGAGAAACGCGCTCTGGCAGCACTTCACGACACCGCAAGGGAACGGCAGAAGCAGAAGTTTCTGGAGGGATTTTTTATTGATGTTGCCTCTATTCCCGGCGTTGGCCCTGCGCGTAAAGCGGCGTTACGGTCCTTTGGTATTGAAACAGCAGCGGATGTTACCCGACGGAGCGTTAAGCAAGTAAAAGGTTTTGGTGATCATCTGACCCAGGCGGTTATCGACTGGAAAGCGAGCTGTGAACGCCGTTTTGTGTTCAGGCCGAACGAAGCGATAACGCCTGCAGACAGACAAGCGGTAATGGCAAAAATGGCCGCCAAACGACATCGGCTGGAATCGGCGCTGACTGTCGGTGCGACAGAGTTGCAGCGATTCCGCCTTTATGCGCCAGCACGGACCATGCCGTTGATGGAACCGCTACGTCAGGCGGCAGAAAAACTGGCTCAGGCGCAGGCAGATTTAAGCCGTTGCTGAGCCCTTTTTTCAATTAACGAAACACCACTTCCGCCCAGCGTGCCAGCCCGGCGGTGACGGAGCCAAAGTCATCGCCGCCTGCAATCGGAATGCCCGGCAGCTGTTCTGCCAGCGCTTTTTTAATCAGCGGAGAACGGGCGCTACCGCCGTTCAGGTAGATAACGTCCGGTTTTTCCTGGGCGTTATCCAGCGCCAGTTGCACCTGTTCCAGAATCCGCGCCAGTGGCTGGCTGAGGGCGCTTTCCAGCCCTTGCTGGCTAATCAGCGTAGCCAGTTCATCGCTGATAAACGGCAGTGAGGCGCGGGTTTCCGCTACACTTGAAAGGGCGATTTTGCTCTCTTCTGCGCTACGCACCAGGCGATAGCTTAAACGCTGACGCCAGACTTTCTGTAACAGGGCCACTTTTTCCGGTTCACGGGCATCGCGTACCAGATCGTTAAGCAGACGACCGTTAGCACTACTGTAGAAATCACTCTGCGCAGGAACGTCGTTGATCGCAACCGCATTCCACCACGGCAGAATCGGCAGGGCGATGCCTTTTTCGGTTTCGCCACCCATGCCCAGTAACGGCATCAGGTTCTTAAACGCCAGTGCGATATCCAGATCGTTACCACCAATACGGCAACCACTATGACCCAGCAGGCTGGCTTCACGATCGAGACGCGAACGCCATTGCGGCCCCATCAGCAGCAATGAACAGTCAGTCGTACCACCGCCGATATCCACTACCAGCACTCGTTTTTCTTCCTGCAAGGTGGCTTCGTAATCCAGCCCAGCCGCGACCGGCTCGTACTGGAATACCACATCCTTAAACCCGGCACGCTTCGCCGCGCGTTCCAGAATCCCTTGCGCCTGGGTGTTTGCTTCATCACCGCCCAGCCCCTGGAAGTTGATCGGGCGACCAATCACCGCCTGAGTAATTGCCTCCGGCAGCTGCGCCTGCGCCTGTTGGCGAATGTGCAACATCATTGCGCAGACCAGATCCTCAAACAGCGCTACCTGCTGCGGTTTTAAGCCGCTGGCACCGAGGAACGATTTTGGTGATTTCACAAACCACACTTCTTCTGGATCATCAATGTACTGTGCCAGTGAGGAAAGACCGAACTGCACGCTTTTCGCCGTAACATCGATATCTTCTTCGCGGTTATAACGAATCGCCCGACGCAACAGCGCCTGCGTTTCATCGTCGTCTGCCGGAACATCATGATGGCGGTACAGCCATTCGCTTACCGCTTCACGCGTTGGCGCGCAAAGCATTGAAGGCAGCAGCGTGCTGTCGTTTTCCATTTTTAGCAAATGCGGTTTACCGTCGCGCATGACCGCCACTGAACAGTTTGCTGTACCGTAATCAAAACCAATAAACACGAAATAATCCCCATGCCGGTGAAGAAGGGGCGTGACTTTAGCGAAATGTTGCCGTCGCGACAACCGGAATATGAAAGCAAAGCGTAACGTCTGAATAACGTTTATGCTGAAAGCGGATTAACAAGGAGAAGCGATGTATACCCTGAACTGGCAGCCGCCGCATGACTGGTCGTGGATGTTGGGATTTCTCGCCGCCCGTGCGGTGAGCTGCGTGGAAACGGTCGCGGACAGTTATTATGCCCGTAGTCTGGCGGTAGGCGAATATCGCGGCGTGGTGACTGCTATTCCGGATATAGCCCGCCATACTCTGCACATAAATTTAAGTGCAGGTTTAGAACCTGTTGCCGCTGAGTGTCTGGCGAAAATGAGCCGCCTGTTTGATCTGCAATGTAACCCGCAGATTGTTAACGGTGCGTTGGGCAAGTTAGGCGCGGCGCGGCCAGGATTGCGTTTACCTGGTTGTGTTGACGCTTTTGAGCAGGGCGTGCGGGCGATTTTAGGCCAACTGGTGAGCGTGGCGATGGCGGCAAAATTGACCTCCAGAGTGGCACAGCTTTATGGCGAACGGCTGGATGATTTTCCGGATTATGTCTGCTTCCCCACGCCTCAGCGGCTGGCAGTAGCCGACCCGCAGGCATTAAAAGCGTTAGGTATGCCGTTGAAACGGGCAGAGGCGCTGATTCATCTGGCAAATGCGGCGCTGGAGGGCACCTTACCAATGACAATACCGGGCGACGTAGAACAAGCGATGAAAACGCTGCAAACCTTTCCGGGTATCGGGCGCTGGACGGCAAATTATTTTGCTTTGCGTGGCTGGCAGGCGAAAGATGTTTTTCTGCCGGATGATTATCTGATTAAACAGCGATTTCCGGGAATGACGCCGGCACAAATCCGCCGTTATGCCGAACGCTGGAAGCCCTGGCGTTCTTATGCGCTGTTGCATATCTGGTATACGGAAGGCTGGCAACCAGACGAAGCATGACGTTGGTCGCCGGATGCGGTGCGAGCGCCTTATCCGGCCTGGGGAATGAGCGATTTGTAGGCCTGATAAGACGCGTTAGCGTCGCATCAGGCAATGGGCAAACGCTCCCTTAGTTAATCGCGAAATAACTGCTATTTACCAGCAAATCCAGCGGTTGGGCATTGGCAATCACATCACCATAAATCAGATCGACGCCGATGCCCGAAAGCGTATCCATCACTAAGGGTAAAACGACTGGCCCGGCGATAGTCTTCATCCCGAGCCGCTGAGCGTGCCCCTGAATGATCGTAATCAGCATCTCATCCATCAAATTACCCTGCACGTTGGCGCATAACTCACCATCAAGTAGCAGGTAATCTGCCATATTTGCTTTCAGCGAGTTGAAGATTTGCAGATCGCGGCCTACCTGACTGAATACGATCCGACATCCCGCCAGCCGCAGTTTTTGCACGCTTTCTGCGTGATCGAAAATCGCTTCTGCCGGAATAATCAGATGTAATAACCGTGCTGGTAGAGGGCTATTTTCCAGCTGCTCAAGCAGTTCATTCACCAGCGTGGCGCTACTCAAACCAGCAACGGAAAGGGGAAGGGCGATGCTTAAGCCTTTACTGGCAACCGCTTTTGCGGCCTGCTGGAAAAAATCGTGGCATACCCGTTGGTCAAGAGCATGGCTAAGTGCCGGATCGCTGAAGCTACGACGAAATGTTTGTTCATCAATAATCTCGCTTTCGCAACTCCAGAGCTTAAGTGAAATCAGCCACAAATTACTTGCTTCCGGGAGCCGTGGCGAAGCGATGCCGTGGGCGATCATCATCAACTGATTCTCTTTAATCATCCGCCACTGTTCATCAAGCGATATCGCTGCCCGTTCGCTATGTGCGGCAGCTTGCTGCGGTTCGTAAATCGTCACCCGGCCCCGGCCACCATTTTTGGAGGCATAACAGGCGATATCAGCCTGCGACATCACTTCAGCTGCCTGATGATTGTTGTCATCAATCAAGGTAATCCCGGCACTGGCACCTACCCGATGCACACGTCCTTCCCATATAAAGTGATAGTCATTCACGGCACTGATAATGCGTGTAGCGATAAAACGAGCGCTTTCAACATTGCAGTCTGGCAGTAGCAGACCAAATTCATCACCACCGAGCCGCGCCAGCACGTCGCTGGAGCGCAGCATACTCAGCATCAACGACGCCAGTTCGCGCAGTAAAGCGTCGCCCGCCGCATGCCCGGCGCTGTCATTCACCGCTTTAAAGCGATCAAGATCGATAAACACCAGGGCATGTCGCTGATGCGTACTGTTTACCGTTTGCAGCAGGATACGCAGTTGCTTCTCAAAACTGGCGCGATTGGCGAGATGCGTCAGTGCATCATGGGAGGCGCTGTAGCTCAGCTGGCGCAGCATTTTGCGTGATTCGGTGACGTCCTGAATCACCAGTACCGAGCCTATATTGCTGCCGTCCAGAGTACTTAACGGCGTAATACTGTAATGCACGTCGTAGCTGCCGCCGCTCCGGCAGTGCAATACCACATCTTGTTCAATCGCGGAACGTGAGGTGTCAGCACTGTAAATGTTCTCCATTAATGGTCCGTTGTCGCCAAAAGTAATATGCAACACCGTCAGGAGCGGAACACCTAACGCTTCTTCCTGCGTCCAGCCGCTCATCTTCTCCGCCACTGGATTCATAAAGGTAATTTTCATTGCCATATCAATACAGACCACGGCTTCGCCGATGGAGTCCAGCGTAATGTGCAGGCGCTCTTTTTCCTGAAACAATGCCTCGTTAAGCTGTTTAACCTCGGTCATATCCATATTAATGCCGAGCAGGCGTTCGACTTCGCCTTCTTTATTCAGTACCCGGTTAGCGAGGGCGCGGATATGGCGAATGCCGTCTTTCACGGTAATGCGAAATTCCAGTTTAAAGGGAGAGCGTGATTGCAATGAATCGCGAATCACTTTTTCGGCGTGCTGGCGATCTTCCGGCAGCACGCACTCGTACCACACCTGCCAGTTCGGTTTGATATGCGGAGGAATTTCATACAGCTCGAACATCCGCTTATCCCAGCTAAAAATATTCGGCTTTAGCTCCCACTCCCAGATGCCAATCCCGCCCGCTTCGTTAGCCAGCGTGATGCGCTCCATCAGTTGCTGGTTCACCTGTTCGGTGCGTTTTAGCTCGTTAATGTCTTCAATCTGAGCGATAAAATAGAGCGGCGTGCCATCCGTGTGGCGCACCAGTGAGACGGCAAGCAACGCCCAGACAACATCGCCATTGCGGTTGTAGTAGCGTTTTTCCATTGAATAGGTGTTTATTTCACCGCTTATCAGCTTTTCAACCTGTTGGAGATCTTTATTGAGATCCTCCGGCCAGGTCAGTTGCTGAAAGGTGAGTCCGCGCAGTTCTTCCTGACTGTAACCGAGAAACTGGCAGAGCGCTTTGTTGGATTGCAGCCATTGTCCCTCGGTGCCCACTAATGCCATGCCGATAGCGGAATATTCCATCGCGTTCCGAAAGCGGGTTTCGCTTTCGGAAATGTGTTTGCGTTCCGCACGAAAGGCATACATCACCATGGTCATGATGTTGGCGGGCAGCAGGATCAGCAAAAACGGTAGCCACGGCATATGGCTCATCAGGTATGTACGCGGCGTAGCAAGCAGGGAGGGATCCGCGGCCATCATCAGCGATACCATCATCACTGTGGTAAGGAAGATCAAAAAGGCTTCCATTCGTGGCAGGCGCACGGCGCTCCACATCAACAGCACAATAATGAAAGTAAAAGGCCACGGCAGATACAGCATCGAAAGCCAGCTTAACGTCAGCGTGATAGCTAACGTGAGCAGCGACTCAAAAAGCAACCTTGGGTTGCGATGGCGCAGCAGATAGTGTGGTTTAAATAACAATCCCAGCGGCACCAGTGCCAGAGCGCCGATGGATTCTGACAGTACCCATATCAAAAATGCCCTGAGAGGATCGTCTCCGGGCGTCAGCAGGACAACCAGAACACCCCCCAACAGAGGCGGAATAATGGCGCTGCCGAGTGCCAGACGCAGCCAGTCAGCCAGATTTTGCAAGGGGTTATACCACGGCAGCAATTTACGTAGCAGCACTGCTCCGACCACGGCTTCAACAATATTGATGGTCGTCCAGGCCATGTTCAGCGAGCTGGTGGAAAAAAGCAGGATGGATGCGGCGATATTTCCCAGCGAGCAGCTCAGCGCAATTCCCGGCCACATGCGCCCGGCATGGCGATAAAACGCCACCATCATGATGGACGTCGGGAACCACAGTGGGGCGAGTTGGGTGCCAAACTGCGAAAGCTCAAGTGAGAAAAGGGTGAAGATAAACGAGACTAAACCTAAACTGACCAGGTGAAGCAGCGGGTGGGGCAGGGCAATTAATACATGCTGTGATTGTTTGCTCATTACCGCTTTATCCGCAAGGCCAGGTCGTCAGTATTCGTTTCTGTGTTCATGCTAGTACAAAAGTTTTACATTTTATATGCGAATTGCTCATAAAGTGACGTAAAGGCGGATAATTTGCGCAACTGCGTATAACATTTTTTACCTTGTATAAAACTGATCAACGTAATTTGCCACCGGGAATTCTTCGTCAACAATTAACTCTGAGCGCGCGGCAACGCTATTCGACTGGTATCAGGCGGATGAAATCCCTATAATTGCCGCGTTTGGCGCTTCGTCGCCCCCTTCCTAACATCCAGGTTAATCAGGTCGCTAAATATATGACTGATCAGTCTCATCAGTGCGTCATTATCGGTATCGCTGGCGCATCGGCTTCCGGCAAGAGTCTTATTGCCAGTACCCTTTATCGTGAATTACGTGAGCAAGTCGGTGATGAACACATCGGCGTAATTCCCGAAGACTGCTATTACAAAGATCAAAGCCATCTGTCGATGGAAGAACGCGTTAAGACCAACTACGACCATCCCAGCGCGATGGATCACAGCCTGCTGCTTGAGCATTTACAAGCGTTGAAACGCGGCTCGGCAATTGACCTGCCGGTTTACAGCTATGTTGAACATACGCGTATGAAAGAAACGGTGACGGTTGAGCCGAAGAAGGTCATCATTCTCGAAGGCATTTTGTTGCTGACGGATGCGCGTTTACGTGACGAACTTAACTTCTCCATTTTCGTTGATACCCCGCTGGATATCTGTCTGATGCGCCGCATCAAGCGTGACGTTAACGAGCGTGGGCGTTCAATGGATTCAGTGATGGCGCAATATCAAAAAACCGTGCGTCCGATGTTCCTGCAATTCATTGAGCCTTCTAAACAATATGCGGACATTATCGTGCCGCGCGGCGGGAAAAACCGCATCGCGATCGATATATTGAAAGCGAAAATAAGTCAGTTCTTTGAATAAGCTTGATAAATTGTGTACCGTTCAGTGATAACCTGGTATGCCCTTGACGTAATTGGCGTTAAGGGAGTGATGCTCGAAAGGAGAAAATGCCATGCGTCTGTGTGACCGAGATATTGAAGCCTGGCTTGATGAAGGCCGTTTGTCGATCAACCCACGTCCGCCAGTGGAGCGTATTAACGGCGCGACGGTGGATGTGCGCCTGGGCAATAAATTTCGTACCTTCCGTGGTCACACGGCAGCGTTTATCGATCTGAGCGGTCCTAAAGATGAAGTGAGCGCCGCGCTTGACCGCGTGATGAGCGATGAAATTGTGCTCGACGAGGGCGAGGCGTTTTATCTTCACCCAGGAGAGCTGGCGCTGGCGGTGACGCTGGAGTCGGTGACGCTGCCAGCCGATCTGGTGGGCTGGCTGGACGGGCGTTCTTCACTGGCGCGTCTGGGGCTGATGGTGCACGTCACCGCGCACCGTATCGATCCGGGCTGGTCTGGCTGCATTGTGCTGGAGTTTTACAACTCCGGTAAGCTGCCGCTGGCGCTGCGTCCGGGCATGTTAATTGGTGCGCTGAGCTTTGAGCCGCTCTCCGGCCCGGCGGCGCGACCTTACAACCGCCGTGAAGATGCGAAATATCGCAACCAGCAGGGCGCGGTAGCCAGCCGAATCGATAAAGACTAATTCAGGCCCATTGAGGATACCATGAGACGATTTCTGACGACGCTGATGATACTCCTGGTCGTGCTGGTGGCCGGGTTATCTGCGTTAGTGTTGCTGGTGAATCCGAATGATTTCCGCGACTATATGGTCAAGCAAGTTGCTGCACGTAGCGGTTATCAATTGCAGCTCGACGGGCCACTGCGTTGGCACGTCTGGCCGCAGCTTAGTATCCTCTCCGGGCGAATGTCTCTCACCGCCCAGGGCGCAAGCCAGCCACTGGTTCGCGCCGACAACATGCGTCTGGACGTGGCGCTTTTACCACTACTGAGTCATCAACTGAGCGTTAAGCAGGTGATGCTAAAAGGGGCAGTGATCCAACTGACGCCGCAGACGGAAGCGGTGCGCAGTGAAGACGCTCCGGTTGCACCGCGCGACAATACCTTGCCGGATCTGTCAGACGATCGCGGATGGTCGTTTGATATATCCAGTCTTAAGGTGGCGGACAGCGTTCTGGTGTTCCAGCATGAAGATGACGAGCAGGTGACAATCCGCAATATCCGCCTGCAAATGGAACAAGATCCCCAACATCGTGGCTCATTTGAGTTCTCCGGGCGGGTTAATCGCGATCAGCGCGATCTCACATTATCCCTTAACGGTACAGTAGATGCTTCTGATTATCCGCATGATTTAACGGCGGCTATTGAACAAATTAACTGGCAGTTGCAGGGTGCCGATTTACCAAAACAAGGTATTCAGGGGCAGGGGAGTTTCCAGGTCCAGTGGCAGGAGTCACATAAACGCCTTTCATTTAACCAAATTAGTTTGACCGCCAATGACAGTACGCTGAGCGGGCAAGCACAGGTCACGTTGACAGAGAAACCGGAATGGCAGCTGAGACTGCAATTCCCGCAACTGAATCTTGACAACCTCATCCCGCTTAATGAAACAGCGAACGGTGAGAACGGTGCCGCGCAGCAAGGGCAGAGCCAATCAACGTTGCCGCGCCCGGTCATTTCTTCGCGTATTGATGAACCGGCCTATCAGGGACTGCAAGGCTTTACGGCTGATATTTTGTTGCAGGCCAGTAACGTGCGCTGGCGCGGAATGAATTTTACAGATGTTGCCACGCAAATGACCAACAAGTCGGGTTTGCTGGAAATTACTCAACTGCAGGGCAAACTTAACGGTGGACAGGTTTCACTGCCGGGCACGTTGGACGCGACATCAATAAATCCGCGGATAAACTTCCAGCCACGGCTGGAAAACGTTGAGATTGGCACCATTCTGAAGGCGTTTAACTATCCGATTTCGTTGACCGGAAAGATGTCACTGGCTGGTGATTTCTCCGGTGCTGACATAGATGCCGACGCATTCCGCCACAACTGGCAAGGACAGGCACATGTCGAAATGACCGACACACGCATGGAAGGGATGAACTTCCAGCAGATGATTCAGCAAGCGGTAGAACGTAATGGTGGTGATGTGAAGGCCGCTGAAAACTTCGATAACGTGACGCGTCTTGACCGCTTTACCACCGATTTGACGTTGAAGGATGGCGTCGTGACGTTAAACGACATGCAAGGTCAATCGCCCATGCTGGCGCTTTCCGGGGCTGGTACGTTGAATCTGGCGGAGCAAACCTGCGACACCCAGTTTGATATTCGGGTCGTGGGTGGCTGGAACGGAGAAAGCAAACTGATTGATTTCCTCAAAGAAACGCCAGTACCGCTGCGGGTTTATGGCAACTGGCAGCAACTTAATTACAGCCTGCAAGTGGATCAGTTACTGCGTAAACATCTACAGGATGAAGCAAAACGCCGTCTTAACGACTGGGCCGAGCGGAATAAAGATTCCCGCAATGGCAAAGATGTGAAGAAGTTGCTGGAGAAGATGTAGGTTACCTGGTGAGCTGTCCTGTAGGCCTGATAAGACGCGTAAAGCGTCGCATCAGGCCTACATGCCATCACACCTCGTACTCCATCTCGCCATCCTTATGCAGCGGAATAATCTGTACCTTCTGCACGCGATGGCTTTCCACCTGCAACGTTTTAAGCAAATAATTCCCCACCTGAACTTCTTCGCCAGGTTTTGGAATACGTTGCAAATATTCCATCAATAGCCCGGCAATGGTGTGATATTCACGTTTTTCATCCAGCGGCAACGGCACATATTGCACCAGATCTTCCAGCGGCATATGACCATTCGCCGTCCAGGAACCGTCCGCATTCTTCTGAATATCATGGCGGGCGTCGATCTCTTCCACTTCGTTCGGTAAGTTACCGGCAATGGTTTCAGTGACGTCACTTAATGTCACAATCCCTTCCACCGAGCCAAACTCATCCACCACAAAAGCAAAGTGTGTGCGGGCATTACGGAACTGCTCCAGGGCAGGTAACAACGGCAAGGTTTCCGGGAACACCAGCGGCTGGCGAATCAACACC
>OHUY01000372.1_pt1 | contig 17032 bp, 12 predicted proteins | sample 1579301 | NCBI WGS metagenome assembly OHUY01 (sample SAMEA3882520, study PRJEB24775) | human gut metagenome | biome: human-associated habitat; feature: intestine environment; material: feces | place: Netherlands | collected 2009/2010
TATTCCCGCCGAAATATTATTGCTTATGCCTGATGTAAAATAGTTAATACCGTACGCAAATCATTTACCGAGATTTGCCCTGGCGCAGAGGCTTTTTTTACCGCACCAAAAGTTGCCGCCGAGCCAAATACTTCACCAGCCAGACGAGAAATTACGCCAGTTTTTGCCATCGACATCGTGATGATTGGACGATCGGCATACTGCTCCTGCATCTCCAGGGTCGCGGCAAGCAACGTCAGCACATCGCTGGTACTTTGCGGCATCAGCGCAATCTTAGGAATATCGGCGTCGAAGGACTGCATTTTGCGCAGACGGGCAATGATTTCTTCGGCTTCCGGCGTTTTATGGAAGTCATGGTTGGACATGACAACTTTCACATCATGCGCGTGGGCGTAGGCGACGGTTTCTTTAACCTGATCATCGCCGGTAAATAACTCCAGATCGATCATATCAACCAGGCCACTGTCGATGGCTGCACGATTGAGTGCAATATAAGCCTCGGTGGAAATCGCCTGCTCGCCGCCTTCTTTGGCACTGCGGAAGGTAAACAGCAGCGGTTTTTCTGGCATGGTTTCACGGAGAATTTTGGCTGCCGCTATGACAGACTCCACATTGGAGAGATCGGCATAGTGGTCCACACGCCATTCCAGAATATCAAAGTCCGCTTCACGATAGGCGAGAGCTTCGGATTTCACGCTGGCGATATCTTTCGCCATCAGCGAGACGATGATTTTAGGTGCGCCCGTACCAATGACGAGATCTTTTACAGTTACGGTTTTCATTTTTTACCCTTTCTGCACGCGGTCAGCCTGTCAGGCACCGAACCCCATGACCTGTTTAACATATTCCAGAGGGAAATCTTTGCCAGTCCATAACGTGAACTGTTCAGCCCCTTGCCACAACAACATGCCGTATCCATCAATCGTTTTGCAACCAGCTTGTTGCGCCTGCTGCAATAACTTCGTCATATGCGGGTTATACACGCATTCAGTGACCAGAAGTCCCGGATGTAACAGACTGATATCATTAACCAATGATTCATTCTCAAGGGGTTTCATACCCACTTTGGTGCCATTGGTTAAAATGTCGGCGGAAGCCAGGGCTTCTGCAAAGGCTTGCTGATCGGCGAGATCGGTGACTGTCACGACGCAATCGGTGTTTTCGTTAACCCGCTGCGCGAAGGCGAGAGCTTTATCGAAGAACTCATCCCGACGGTTAAAGAGTTTAATTTCTTTTAAACCTTCAATTGCCCCCTGCGCGCCAATTGCCGTTGAGGCACCACCGGCCCCTAATAGCACCATCGTTTTGCCTTTGATATCAAAACCGCTCTCTTTAATGGCGCGAATATGACCCGTGCCGTCGGTGTTATAGCCACGCAGATAGCCATCATCATTAACGATGGTGTTGATGGCTCCCACCAGTTTGGCCGCTGGCGTTAATTCATCAACATATTCACACGCCAGTTGTTTGTTCGGCATTGATACACCAGTTCCGCGCATTTTGAGGGCTTTTAATCCTTCAATTGCTGCGGGAAAACTATCGTTATCCACTTCAAAGGCCATATAGGTAAATGGCAATCCCGCTTTTTCTAAGGCTTTATTCTGCATTTCGGGCGATAAACTGTGGCGGATGGGATAGGCCATCAACCCAATCAATTCGTATTTTGCGGTAACATCCATAATTAACTCCTTTAACCTCTATGCTTAATTGTGTTTAACCGGGTGCTAAATTTATGCTCGCCAAACCGCACATCATTTTCAGGAATAATGAAAACGCGGTAATAGCGGATAAAAACAATAATTGCGGTAATCAGGGCCAGCAGCGCGAAAGTAAAATCGAGAACAATGATATATTGCAGGCCGATGTTCGACAGATAACCGGTAATCAGCGGAATAACAAAGTTAGCCAGTCCACCCATCATCATATATATACTGGTGACTTTGGCTTTGCTTTTTGGGAAAAACTCTGACATGACCGAAACGCCGAGCTGTAAAATGCCGCCAGCTGCTGAGAAACCGATAACAAAGGCTCCGGCATTACACACCAATGGAGATGGGTACAGGTAGATAATGGCAGCTGTTATTGTTGCCAGTGCAGAGTTAAATACATTAGCCCAGATGGGCCGGACCATTTTTTTCAGCAGTGCGGCAAAAATAAAGACACAGACCAGCGAACCCATACTGTAATAAGAGATGGTTTTTAATGCCTCAGCTTCTGACATACCAGCAAAAGCCATCGCATATTTGGGCATCCACACCACAATCACATAAAAGGTCGAGAATGCGGCTACACCGAACAGTACTGATGAAACACCTTCCAGCCAGACTAACGGTTTGCTGTTCATTTGCGGTAATTCATTAGCTACGCTGGCGTCCACCAACTGGCTGGGGAATTTGCTTTTCAACAGCATCAGCGTGATCAGTACAAACAGAATACCCGGAATAATCAGCCCATAGCCGTACCAGATGTTATTGAGCAACATATAGCTCACCAGCATTGGGTAGAACATTTGCCCGAATGACACCATCGCTTTAACCAGTATGACCGCCGAACCAGAGGCTTTCGGAAAGCATTCCATGAGCGCGGGGTAGCCACCCGTATCCAGCGCTGAGTTAGCGATACCTACGCACACTGCCAGACAGTAGGCGAGAGTTAAATTCGGGCAAGCAGGAATACCAAAGAAGAATAGCAGATACATTATTACTGCCATTAATATCACCGCCCGACGACCAAACTTATCGGAGATCACTCCGAAGAATAAAATACTGATCAATCGCCCCAATCCGATACCGGAAATTAAATAGGCAATGCCCGCGTTGTCAGTGGAAAACTTTTCTGCCAAAGATGTCATGTTTTGGGCAAGCGTAATAACACTAATGCCGTGCAGGAAATAGCTGAAGTAAATACAAAGAACAGCCAGGATAAATGGCGTGCTGAAAGCCTTATTTTGAGACATTTTCACAGCTCCTTGCTGAAAGATAATTTCGTTACCGTACGTATTGTTCTCCGACGGTTTACATAATTACTATACTGAAGATAATTTTCCCTGGGTACATGGCATAAAGTTTATGTTTCCAGGAATATTGCATGTCATAGTTTGTTTTTGATCGCGATTTTCCTTAGTTAGCGCAGAAAGAGTTATTTATCCGTAAGATCTTGCATAACCTGAAAAGAATATTGCATTACTCACCCGGAGCGATATTTTCCTTTAGCGTGTGATGCCGCGTTTCTTTGCGACTGCGTAAGCCAATAAACAGTGCCAGTATAAAGCCGATAGCAGCGATGGCGGTATCGAACCACATAATATCGGCAATACTTCTTTGCGAAAGATGAGCCGTAATCAACGGAATGGTAAATGTTGCAATGCTGCCCGCACTGTAATAGATCCCCGTTGCTTTTCCTTTAGCGTAGGGAAAACGTTCCGCCATTAACGTCAGGCCAATTTGTACAACACCGCCTGCGGAGGTAAAACCGATGACGAAAGCAAATATTATCACCACATAAAATGTGGGATGCAGGCAGACGGTGAGCAGGGCGATAAATGAGATAAAGGTGTACAGCATCAGTAATGTTGTTGGGCGAACGGTATTACGAATGAGTGGAGCAGTAATAAATACACACAGCAGCGAACCCACGGTGTAGATACTGAGTAATTTGATCGACATGGTGTATGACATGCCAGCGACAAATTGTCCGTATTGTGCCAGCCACTGGCTAACCAGATAAAACGTTGCCATTGAGATATAGCAATATAGGGAATAACTGGCTAAATCGATAATTGAACAGCGATGTTCCGTAGAGCTGGTGGTTTTCTTTATGACAGGTAAGTGACGACCCGGATGGGGTGGGAACGTACAACGGTATAAAAACAGAGCGTTAATAAACATAATGCCTGCGGCAATCATAAAGGACCAACCGAACCACAGTTCAGCCCACACTAACAGGCTGATAATTAGCGGTAATAAAAACTGTCCGCTGGAAACAAATGCTTTAATTAAAATATTGGCTGTACCCGGTGAGCGTGGAAAAGCTTCCATCAAACTGGGATAGGTGCCTGCATCGAGAAAACTGTTTGCCATTCCCGCCAGAAAGCCAAAAACATAAGCGATAATGATGTTATTGGTGTGCAGGATGCCAAAAAAGAAGGCCATATAGCAGCACATCCCGAGCATGATAAAAGGGCGGCGACCAAAGCGATCGGATAATAATCCTGCAAAAAGCAAGACACTTAATCGACCAATGCCCAGTGATGAGATAACTATCGAGACGCCCGCGGCATTAGTCTGCCAAAGCGTCTCCAGCGAGGCCATATTCAGGCTCATCAAAATGACGCCCATACCATGCACCAGGTAATTAAAATACAACCCAAGTGCGGTAGGGTAATAGGGATTTTTCATAGGTTCTACTTAGCAAAGGTGCTTTAAAAAGTGTAGCGATGTTGTGTCAGTATCCGTTCATTATTGTTGTAACAACGACAATTCCTTTCTGTGGAGAAATTAACAAAGCCGCTCCAGATCGTGTGCATATAATTCAGCGGCTACCGATTGATAGATCTTCCAGTCAATAAAATTGCCATCAGGGTAGACTTGTTGAAACGCGGTTAAGTCGGGGAAAAAACGCATGGTGTTGTTGCCGATGCGGTTATTTATTTTCTCTATGATGGCATGAAGATGTTTTTTTCGTTGCTGACGCATAGCCAACAGTTGCTCGACTACACAATCAGGAATGGCGCATTTGCCATTTTCCCACTGACGCCAGCTTTCACTGTCACCGGTCTGGGCAATCCAGGTCGCGCATTCATCAATAGTCATGGCAAAAATATGGCGAAGTGCCTGGAGTTCATAAGCGTTCATCGTGTAATGGCTGCATGAAATAAACAATAAAATATAAATAACATTATCAGCCTGCTGACGGCTTGAAGAGAGTCACAGTATCTTGTGCAACATTATTGGAAAGAGTGAGGGGCGAGGTAGCGAAGCGGAAAAATGTTAAAAAAAAGCCCATCGTGGGAGATGGGCAAAGACTACACACAGCAATTCGTTGTTTCACTCAGGGGATTTCCATGCTTATAAATCAATATGTTGATTTATAACCGTGAGCTAATAGTAGGCATACGGACTTTTTGCGTCGATCAGATTCGTCTCATTAGTTTAAAAACTGTAAAGAATTTGCGACAGGTACTACCAGCTGAATAGCGGTAAGCAGGAAAATATGGGGAAGAGCAAGCAAATATCAATTAGCAGGGGTTAACAATCAGGCGGCAGAGCCGCCTGATGAGAAATTACTTATTCGATTTCTCGATTTCGCCAAGTTCTTCGAGAATTTCTTCCGGTTGGTCCGTCGGCGGTGGGACTTCTTCCACCCACGCGGCAAACAGACGCCAGGAAACGGCTAACAGAACCGGACCAATAAACAGGCCGATCATCCCGAAAGCAATCAAACCACCAATAACGCCAGAGAGGATCAGGATCAGCGGTAAATCGGCACCCATGCGAATTAACATTGGGCGGATGACGTTATCGAGCGTGCCAACCACCCCGCTCCAAACTAACAATACCGTTCCCCAGGTGGTATCGCCAGTCCAGTAGAGCCAGATAATCGCCGGAATCAGTACCGGCAACGGTCCAAGCTGGACAAGGCAGGAGAGGATCATTAACACCGTTAGCAAAGTTGCATAAGGTACGCCGGATACGGCGAGGCCGATACCGCCAAGCACTGCCTGTACTAACGCCGTCACCACCACACCCAGCGCCACCGCGCGGATAGCCTGTGCCGCCAGCAGCACGGCGGCATCTCCGCGAACGCCTGCCAGACGGGTTGCAAAATGGCGAATGCCTTGTGCCACCTGTTCACCGCGCCAGTACAGCAGGGCGCTGAAGAGAAGCATCAGCGCACAATGCACCATAAAGCGCCCGATATGCGCCGCCTGCCCAACGAACCAGGTGGTGGTGGTGCCAATATAAGGACGGACTTTCGCCATGATCGCCGTCCCCCCCATATCCAGCAAATTGTGCCAGCCTGCATATAGCTTCGCGCCAATCACCGGAATGGTATTAAGCCACGCCAGATCGGGTAACGTCATGTCACCACTGGAAATGGCTTTAATTAGCGGGCCGCTGCCGTCGACGATACTGTTAACCAGCAAAGCAATAGGGATGATAAACACCATCACTAATAACAGCGTCATCACCAGAACGGCGAGAGAGCGGCGACCAAACATGATCTTTTGCAAACGTAACAATACCGGCCAGGTGGCGATAACCACTGTACCGGCCCATGCAAAGCCGAGAATAAAGGGTTGTACAATCCACAGACATGCCACAATCATGATGGCTAAAAACAGCACCGAAAGCAGAATTTGTGCGACATCCCTGGGCTGACGAACATTTACCATAACTACTTTTCACCTTTTTTGTGCGTCAAATCGTCGACGCGACGTGAACACGCGAAACTCACCTGCATAATGATGAGCAATTTCAGCGGTTTTTAACAGGTCGATTCTGCCCTTAATTCTGATGGGCGTGTTAGAAAAAAATGTGGTACAACAACTCAGGCAACACGCAAACGATTAATCTCTCATCACAGACCGCAGGAAAGGGTCAATATAATGATTCCACAGATTTCCCAGGCACCCGGCGTCGTTCAACTGGTGCTTAATTTTTTGCAAGAGCTGGAGCAACAGGGTTTTACCGGCGATACGGCGACAAGTTATGCCGATCGTCTGACAATGTCGACTGACAACAGTATTTACCAACTTCTCCCCGATGCGGTGGTATTTCCGCGTTCAACCGCAGATGTAGCGCTGATCGCCCGTCTTGCCGCGCAGGAACGCTATTCATCGTTGATCTTTACCCCCCGCGGCGGCGGCACCGGCACTAACGGTCAGGCGCTCAACCAGGGGATTATTGTTGATATGTCCCGCCATATGAACCGCATCATCGAAATTAACCCTGAAGAGGGCTGGGTGCGCGTTGAGGCCGGGGTGATTAAAGACCAACTCAATCAGTACCTGAAACCCTTTGGCTACTTTTTTGCGCCAGAACTTTCGACCAGCAACCGGGCAACGCTCGGCGGGATGATCAATACCGATGCATCCGGTCAGGGATCGCTGGTCTATGGCAAAACGTCAGATCACGTACTTGGCGTACGCGCGGTGTTGTTGGGGGGCGATATTCTCGATACGCAACCTTTACCCGTCGAACTGGCGGAAACGCTGGGTAAATCCAATACCATAATCGGGCGAATTTATAACACGGTTTATCAACGTTGCCGTCAGCAACGCCAGTTAATCATCGACAACTTCCCCAAGCTTAACCGCTTTCTTACCGGTTACGATCTGCGTCATGTCTTTAACGATGAGATGACCGAGTTCGACCTGACGCGCATTCTGACGGGTTCAGAAGGGACGCTGGCCTTTATTACCGAAGCGCGACTGGATATTACGCGCTTGCCTAAAGTACGCCGTCTGGTGAACGTCAAATATGACTCTTTTGACTCCGCGCTGCGTAACGCGCCGTTTATGGTTGAGGCGCGGGCGCTTTCGGTAGAGACGGTGGACTCAAAAGTGCTCAACCTTGCGCGGGAAGATATTGTCTGGCATTCCGTCAGCGAGTTGATTACCGATGTGCCTGATAAAGAGATGCTCGGGCTGAACATTGTGGAATTTGCCGGTGATGATGAGGCACTGATTGACGAGCGAGTTAATGCACTCTGTGTGCGGCTTGATGAGCTGATTGCCAGCCAACAGGCAGGAGTGATCGGCTGGCAGGTGTGCCGCGAGCTGGCGGGTGTTGAACGTATCTATGCGATGCGCAAAAAAGCCGTTGGTCTGCTTGGCAATGCCAAAGGTGCTGCTAAGCCAATTCCGTTTGCTGAGGATACCTGCGTACCGCCGGAACACCTGGCGGATTATATTGCTGAATTTCGCGCGCTGCTCGACAGCCACGGCTTAAGCTACGGTATGTTCGGTCACGTCGACGCAGGTGTCTTGCACGTCCGTCCAGCACTGGATATGTGCGATCCGCAACAGGAGATTTTGATGAAGCAAATCTCTGATGATGTAGTGGCGCTTACCGCGAAATACGGTGGTTTGTTGTGGGGCGAACACGGCAAAGGTTTTCGCGCCGAATACAGCCCGGCGTTTTTTGGTGAGGAACTTTTTGCAGAACTGCGTAAAGTGAAAGCGGCGTTTGATCCGCATAACCGACTCAACCCCGGGAAGATTTGCCCGCCAGAAGGTCTCGATGCGCCGATGATGAAAGTGGACGCGGTGAAGCGCGGTACATTCGATCGACAGATCCCCATTGCGGTACGCCAGCAGTGGCGTGGTGCAATGGAGTGTAACGGCAACGGTTTATGCTTCAACTTTGATGCTCGTAGTCCGATGTGCCCGTCGATGAAGATCACCCAGAACCGGATTCATTCACCGAAAGGGCGCGCAACGCTGGTACGTGAATGGCTGCGTTTGTTGGCGGATCGCGGCGTTGACCCACTCAAACTGGAACAAGAACTGCCTGAATCCGGCGTCAGTTTGCGGACGTTAATTGCCCGCACGCGCAATAGTTGGCATGCGAATAAAGGCGAATATGACTTCTCACACGAAGTCAAAGAGGCGATGTCGGGCTGTCTGGCCTGTAAAGCTTGTTCGACTCAGTGCCCCATCAAAATTGATGTGCCGGAGTTTCGCTCTCGTTTCCTGCAACTCTATCACACCCGTTATTTACGCCCGCTGCGCGACCACCTCGTCGCTACGGTTGAGAGTTACGCACCGCTGATGGCACGCGCGCCGAAAACCTTTAACTTCTTCATTAACCAGCCGCTGGTGCGCAAACTCTCGGAAAAACATATTGGCATGGTTGATTTGCCGCTGCTGTCGGTCCCCTCGCTGCAACAACAAATGGTGGGGCATCGCTCGGCGAATATGACGCTGGAACAGCTTGAAGCTCTCAATGCAGAGCAGAAAGCGCGCACGGTGTTGGTGGTGCAGGACCCCTTTACCAGCTATTACGATGCGCAAGTGGTGGCGGATTTTGTCCGTCTGGTCGAAAAATTAGGTTTCCAGCCTGTGTTACTGCCATTTTCGCCAAATGGCAAAGCCCAGCATATCAAAGGCTTTCTTAATCGTTTTGCGAAGACGGCGAAAAAGACGGCGGATTTCCTCAACCGTATGGCGAAGCTGGGGATGCCAATGGTGGGCGTCGATCCGGCGCTGGTACTTTGTTATCGCGATGAATATAAACTGGCACTGGGCGAAGAACGTGGCGAGTTTAACGTCTTACTGGCGAATGAATGGCTGGCAAGCGCACTTGAGTCACAGCCAGTGGCTACAGTCAGCGGTGAATCATGGTATTTCTTTGGTCACTGTACCGAAGTTACCGCCTTGCCGGGCGCGCCAGCACAATGGGCCGCGATATTTGCCCGTTTTGGCGCGAAACTGGAAAATGTCAGCGTGGGTTGCTGCGGCATGGCAGGGACTTACGGACATGAAGCGAAAAACCATAAAAATTCTCTCGGGATCTATGAGTTATCCTGGCATCAGGCGATGCAGCGACTACCGCGTAACCGCTGTCTGGCGACCGGATATTCCTGCCGTAGTCAGGTAAAACGGGTTGAAGGCACAGGGGTACGCCATCCTGTGCAGGCTTTACTGGAGATTATTAAATGATATGGAAACGAAAAATCACCCTGGAAGCACTGAATGCTATGGGGGAAGGAAACATGGTGGGATTGCTGGATATTCGCTTTGAACATATTGGTGATGACACCCTTGAAGCGACAATGCCAGTAGACTCGCGGACAAAGCAGCCTTTCGGGTTGCTGCATGGAGGGGCATCCGTGGTACTGGCCGAAAGTATCGGTTCCGTTGCCGGTTATTTATGTACCGAAGGTGAGCAAAAGGTGGTTGGTCTGGAAATCAATGCTAACCACGTCCGCTCGGCACGAGAAGGGCGGGTGCGCGGCGTATGCAAACCGTTGCATCTCGGTTCGCGTCACCAGGTCTGGCAGATTGAAATCTTCGATGAGAAAGGGCGTTTGTGCTGTTCGTCACGATTGACGACCGCTATTTTGTGACGTTGTCACCAGAAAAGTGTGACGCATATTGCTTTTGGTTATTATCTGCACAGTAAACGGTGGTATACTGTGCAGGTCTTGTCTAAAAGCGAGGATGCTATGTCTACTCAACTTGATCCCACCCAACTGGCCATTGAATTTTTACGCCGTGACCAAAGCAATCTTTCACCTGCCCAATATCTCAAGCGTCTGAAACAATTAGAACTTGAATTTGCTGACCTGCTTACTCTCTCTTCTGCTGAATTAAAAGAAGAAATCTACTTCGCCTGGCGTCTGGGCGTGCATTGATCCTGATTTAATGTCGCGAGTTCGCCAAATCGGCCTGGATTAATCTTCGTCCAGGTTCGAGGGCCTTTTTAATACAGCCTATCTACCCGCCTGATAACGTTCAAAAATAATACAAATCGCAGTTTGTGTTAAAACAGTGGGTTAGCTTTATGAGATTATCCTTATCGCCCCTTCAAGAGCTAAGCCACTGAGAGTGCCGGAGATAAGCGCCGGATGGGGTAGAAACCCTTAAGCCTGTGTCGCACAGACTTAAGGGTTTTCTTATTTCTGAACGCTGCACTTTTTTACCTATCTCTTAAATAGTCATTTTCAATACAACTTTTTCTTTTTCATCACAGCCTTAATGCTCCTTAGATAATAATCATTATCTAACAATGAGATACCTAATTCTTAGCGTGCCTGTTAACCCACACATCAGGGTCTATGCTTATTAAAAGCAGGTAAAAAGCATGTTTTACGCTAAAGCCCCTGCGTTTGCTGGGTTGAACTGATAATCATTATCACTAACATGCTGTTATACGCTGAAAGCGATGAAGTGAGGTAAATCGATGGACATGCATTCAGGAACCTTTAATCCACTGGATTTCGCCTGGCAAGGCTTAACGCTGACACCCGCAGCGGCGATACACATCCGCGAACTGGTGGCAAAGCAGCCTGGTATGATCGGCGTGCGCTTAGGCGTTAAGCAAACGGGCTGCGCGGGCTTTGGCTATGTGCTCGACAGTGTTAGCGAGCCGGACAAAGACGATCTGCTGTTTGAACACGACGGCGCGAAGCTGTTTGTCCCGCTGCAAGCGATGCCTTTTATTGATGGCACGGAAGTCGATTTCGTTCGTGAAGGACTTAATCAGATATTCAAATTTCACAACCCTAAAGCCCAGAATGAATGTGGCTGTGGCGAAAGCTTTGGGGTATAGGCGGTACTATGTCTCGTAATACTGAAGCAACTGACGATGTCAAAACCTGGACCGGCGGCCCGCTGAATTATAAAGAAGGATTCTTCACCCAGTTAGCCACCGATGAGCTGGCAAAGGGGATAAACGAAGAGGTGGTGCGCGCAATTTCGGCGAAGCGTAATGAGCCAGAGTGGATGCTGGAGTTTCGTCTCAACGCCTATCACGCATGGCTGGAGATGGAAGAACCGCACTGGTTGAAAGCGCACTACGACAAGCTGAATTATCAGGATTACAGCTACTACTCGGCACCATCGTGCGGTAATTGTGACGACAACTGCGCGTCTGAACCCGGCGCGGTGCAGCAAACTGGCGCGAACGCCTTTTTAAGTAAAGAGGTGGAGGCGGCGTTTGAGCAGTTGGGCGTTCCCGTGCGGGAAGGCAAAGAGGTGGCAGTGGATGCCATTTTCGACTCTGTTTCGGTTGCCACTACTTATCGCAAAAAACTGGCGGAGCAGGGAATTATTTTTTGTTCCTTTGGCGAGGCGATCCACGATCACCCGGAACTGGTGCGTAAATATCTCGGCACCGTGGTGCCGGGGAATGACAACTTCTTTGCCGCACTTAATGCGGCGGTAGCCTCTGACGGTACGTTTATTTATGTGCCTAAAGGCGTGCGTTGCCCGATGGAACTTTCCACCTATTTTCGCATTAACGCGGAAAAAACCGGGCAGTTTGAGCGCACCATTCTGGTGGCCGACGAAGACAGCTACGTTAGCTACATTGAAGGCTGTTCTGCTCCGGTGCGTGACAGCTATCAGTTACACGCGGCGGTGGTGGAAGTCATCATCCATAAAAACGCCGAGGTGAAATATTCCACGGTACAAAACTGGTTCCCTGGCGATAACAACACCGGCGGTATTCTCAACTTCGTCACCAAGCGTGCTTTGTGCGAAGGCGAAAACAGCAAAATGTCATGGACGCAATCAGAAACCGGCTCAGCGATTACGTGGAAATATCCCAGCTGCATTTTGCGCGGCGATAACTCCATTGGTGAGTTTTACTCAGTGGCGCTGACCAGCGGTCATCAGCAAGCGGATACCGGCACCAAGATGATCCACATCGGTAAAAACACCAAATCGACCATTATCTCGAAAGGGATCTCTGCCGGACATAGTCAGAACAGTTATCGCGGCTTAGTGAAAATCATGCCGACGGCAACCAATGCGCGCAATTTCACTCAGTGCGACTCAATGTTGATTGGCGCTAATTGTGGGGCGCATACCTTCCCGTATGTCGAATGTCGCAATAACAGCGCTCAGCTGGAGCACGAGGCAACGACATCACGTATTGGTGAAGATCAACTGTTTTACTGCCTGCAACGCGGGATCAGCGAAGAAGATGCCATCTCGATGATTGTTAACGGTTTTTGCAAAGACGTGTTCTCGGAACTGCCGCTGGAATTTGCCGTTGAAGCACAAAAACTCCTCGCCATCAGTCTTGAACACAGCGTCGGATAAGGAATAAACATGTTAAGTATTAAAGATTTACACGTCAGCGTGGAAGATAAAGCTATCCTGCGTGGATTAAGCCTCGACGTTCGTCCCGGCGAAGTTCACGCCATTATGGGGCCCAATGGTTCGGGCAAAAGTACCTTATCGGCAACGCTTGCCGGGCGAGAAGATTATGAAGTGACGAGCGGCACGGTTGAGTTTAAAGGCAAAGATTTGCTTGCGCTGTCGCCGGAAGATCGTGCAGGTGAAGGCATCTTTATGGCCTTCCAGTATCCGGTGGAAATTCCCGGCGTCAGTAACCAGTTTTTCCTGCAAACGGCACTTAATGCGGTGCGCAGCTATCGCGGCCAGGAAACGCTCGACCGCTTTGATTTTCAGGATTTGATGGAAGAGAAAATCGCTCTCCTGAAGATGCCGGAAGATTTATTAACCCGTTCGGTAAACGTTGGTTTTTCCGGCGGCGAGAAAAAGCGCAACGATATTTTGCAAATGGCGGTGCTGGAACCGGAGTTATGCATTCTTGATGAGTCAGACTCCGGGCTGGATATTGACGCATTAAAAGTGGTTGCCGATGGCGTGAACTCGCTGCGTGACGGCAAGCGTTCATTCATCATTGTTACGCACTACCAACGCATTCTCGACTACATCAAGCCTGATTACGTCCATGTGCTGTATCAGGGACGAATTGTGAAATCCGGCGATTTCACGTTGGTCAAACAACTGGAGGAGCAGGGTTATGGCTGGCTTACCGAACAGCAGTAACGCACTGCAACAGTGGAATCATTTGTTTGAAGCTGAAGGGGCGAAACGCTCCCCGCAAGCACAGCAGCATTTACAACAATTGCTGCGTACCGGACTGCCGACACGTAAACATGAAAACTGGAAATATACGCCGCTGGACGGGCTGACCAATAGCCAGTTTGTCAGCATTGCGGGGGAGATAGCCCCACAGCAGCGTGATGCCTTAGCGTTAACGTTAGACGCCGTGCGGCTGGTGTTTGTCGATGGACGTTACGTGCCCGCACTGAGCGATGCAACTGAAGGCAGCGGATATGAAGTGAGCATTAACGACGATCGTCAGGGGTTACCCGACGCTATTCAGGCGGAAGTGTTTCTGCATTTGACGGAAAGCCTGGCACAAAGCGTGACGCATATCGCCGTGAAGCGCGGTCAACGGCCGGCAAAGCCATTGCTGTTAATGCATATCACCCAGGGCGTGGCAGGTGAAGAGGTGAATACTGCCCATTACCGGCATCATCTGGATCTGGCGGAAGGTGCCGAAGCAACGGTGATCGAACATTTTGTCAGCCTTAATGATGCTCGTCACTTCACCGGCGCACGGTTCACTATCAACGTCGCAGCGAACGCCCATTTGCAGCATATCAAGCTGGCGTTTGAAAACCCGCTCAGTCACCACTTTGCTCATAACGATTTGTTGCTGGCTGATGATGCCACCGCATTTAGCCACAGTTTCCTGCTGGGTGGCGCAGTGTTACGACACAACACCAGTACGCAACTCAATGGCGAAAACAGCACGGTGCGGATCAATAGCCTGGCGATGCCGGTGAAAAACGAGGTGTGTGATACTCGTACCTGGCTGGAACACAATAAAGGTTTTTGTAACAGCCGACAGTTGCACAAAACTATCGTCAGCGACAAAGGCCGCGCGGTATTTAACGGTTTGATCAACGTCGCGCAGCACGCCATCAAAACGGATGGTCAGATGACCAACAATAATCTGCTGATGGGCAAACTGGCGGAAGTGGATACGAAACCGCAGCTGGAAATCTATGCAGATGATGTGAAATGCAGCCACGGCGCGACGGTGGGGCGTATTGATGACGAACAGATGTTTTATCTGCGCTCGCGCGGGATCAATCAGCAAGATGCCCAGCAGATGATCATTTACGCCTTTGCTGCCGAACTGACGGAAGCACTGCGTGATGAGGGGCTTAAACAGCAGGTGCTGGCCCGAATCGGTCAACGACTGCCAGGAGGTGCAAGATGACTTTTTCCGTCGACAAAGTGCGGGCCGACTTTCCGGTGCTTTCTCGTGAGGTAAACGGTTTGCCGCTGGCTTATCTCGACAGTGCCGCCAGTGCGCAGAAACCAAGCCAGGTGATTGACGCCGAGGCTGAGTTTTATCGTCACGGCTACGCGGCGGTGCATCGCGGTATTCATACCTTAAGCGCCCAGGCGACCGAGAAAATGGAGAACGTGCGCAAGCGGGCATCGCTGTTTATTAATGCCCGTTCGGCGGAAGAGCTGGTGTTCGTCCGCGGTACGACGGAAGGGATCAATCTGGTCGCCAATAGCTGGGGCAACAGCAATGTGCGGGCGGGCGATAACATCATCATCAGTCAGATGGAGCACCACGCTAACATTGTCCCCTGGCAGATGCTTTGTGCACGCGTTGGCGCAGAGCTGCGTGTGATCCCGCTCAACCCCGACGGTACTCTGCAACTGGAGACGCTGCCTACGCTGTTTGATGAGAAAACTCGCCTGCTGGCAATTACTCATGTCTCCAACGTGCTTGGGACAGAAAATCCGCTGGCGGAGATGATCACACTTGCGCATCAACATGGCGCAAAAGTGCTGGTGGATGGCGCTCAGGCGGTGATGCATCATCCGGTGGATGTTCAGGCGCTGGATTGCGATTTTTACGTGTTCTCCGGGCATAAACTGTATGGCCCTACCGGAATTGGCATTCTTTATGTCAAAGAAGCCTTGTTGCAGGAGATGCCGCCGTGGGAAGGGGGCGGTTCTATGATCGCCACCGTCAGCCTGAGTGAAGGCACTACCTGGACCAAAGCGCCGTGGCGGTTTGAAGCCGGTACTCCCAATACCGGAGGTATTATTGGCCTTGGCGCGGCGCTGGAGTATGTTTCGGCGCTGGGGCTTAACAACATTGCCGAGTATGAACAAAATCTGATGCATTACGCATTGTCGCAGTTGGCAGCGGTGCCGGATCTTACGCTCTATGGTCCGCCGGACAGACTTGGCGTTATTGCTTTTAATCTCGGTAAACACCACGCCTATGATGTTGGCAGTTTTCTCGATAATTACGGCATTGCTGTGCGTACCGGACATCACTGCGCAATGCCATTAATGGCCTATTACAACGTCCCTGCGATGTGTCGGGCGTCGCTGGCCATGTATAACACCCATGAAGAAGTGGATCGTCTCGTGACCGGCCTGCAACGTATTCACCGTCTGCTGGGATAACAGGGAGGCACTATGGCTTTATTGCCGGATAAAGAAAAATTGCTGCGTAATTTTTTACGCTGCGCCAACTGGGAAGAGAAATATCTCTACATTATTGAGTTGGGTCAGCGTCTGCCAGAATTATGTGACGAAGACAAAAGCCCGCAAAATAGCATCCAGGGCTGCCAGAGTCAGGTGTGGATTGTGATGCGTCAAAATGCGCAGGGAATTATTGAATTACAGGGCGACAGCGATGCGGCCATTGTAAAAGGGCTTATTGCGGTCGTCTTTATTCTTTACGATCAAATGACGCCGCAGGATATTGTCAATTTCGATGTGCGCCCGTGGTTTGAAAAAATGGCGCTCACCCAACATCTCACCCCATCACGCTCACAAGGTCTGGAAGCGATGATTCGCGCAATTCGCGCCAAAGCCGCTGCACTTAGCTAAACTAAAGGGACAGCTTTCATCCGGTTGGCTCACATTGCCGGGTGGTCAATGTTTACACTGGCCTGCACAGGAGTGTTTTGGTTTCAGGTGAACATAAGCGCCATCCGACGTTTCAGCGTGAGTCTCCGGCAAATACAGGAGGTTTACAATGAAACGCGCGTCTTTGCTTACACTCACGCTTATCGGCGCTTTTAGCGCCATCCAGGCTGCCTGGGCGGTTGATTATCCGCTACCACCAACCGGCAGTCGACTGGTTGGGCAAAATCAAACGTATACGGTGCAAGAAGGGGATAAAAACCTTCAGGCCATCGCCCGACGTTTTGATACTGCGGCAATGTTGATCCTTGAAGCCAATAACACTATCGCCCCGGTGCCAAAACCCGGTACGACGATAACTATTCCTTCACAACTATTATTACCTGATGCGCCGCGTCAGGGGATTATTGTAAACCTTGCAGAGCTGCGCCTTTATTATTATCCGCCGGGAGAAAATATCGTGCAGGTTTATCCGATAGGTATTGGTTTGCAGGGGCTGGAAACGCCGGTGATGGAAACGCGTGTGGGGCAGAAAATCCCTAACCCAACCTGGACGCCTACGGCGGGCATTCGTCA
>OHUY01000390.1_pt1 | contig 16272 bp, 13 predicted proteins | sample 1579301 | NCBI WGS metagenome assembly OHUY01 (sample SAMEA3882520, study PRJEB24775) | human gut metagenome | biome: human-associated habitat; feature: intestine environment; material: feces | place: Netherlands | collected 2009/2010
CCGCCCACTTCAGACCGCCAAGGTCCGTTTGAAACACTTCTTCAGCAAAGCCCAATAGCAGCGAGGCGCCGATGATGACCACGATGGCTACATAGCAAATCTCATTTCTTTTCATTTCTCCCTTTTAGTTTTTCTCTCGAAATCCATTACGCATCCCGAATTCTTTTTCTCATCTCATATTTCTTTTCCTCTTCTTGAATTCTATGGCACGTGGATCTCGCAATGCTGATGCAAAGGTAGCGATATTTTGTGAAATAGGGATGAATCGAGCGGTCTGACCTGCATGTTTTGCCCCTTTGAGCGCATTCTCTGACATAAAATGCCTAATTTTGCATTCTCTAATCAAAGGAAAAGAGAAAATGATAATAGATAAGATTGAAAATCTGGCCCGCTATGTGGCCCTCAACCCGCTCTTTGCCGATGTGGTGGCTTTTCTTCAGCACCACGACCTGCGGACCTTGCCCAATGGCAGTCATCCCATCCATGGCGACCGTCTCTATGTCAATGTGGAGGACGACCTCGGGAAGCGTAGGGAGGAGGCTGCCGTGGAGTATCATCGCCGCATGGTGGATATCCAGTTGCCGCTCAACATCCCCGAGACCTACGGCTTCGTGCCCGTAGATGACCTTCCTCCGCTCCCCTTCGATGAGGATCGCGACTTTGCCAAGTCCGATGGCCTTCCCGTTCGCGGATTCCTTACCCTCAAGCCGGGCGAGTTTGTCATCTTCTTCCCCGAGGACGGCCATGCCCCCTGCATTGCCGACGGGCTCATCCACAAGGCCGTCTTTAAAGTGGCGGCGGACTAAGAAGTTACTATATATATAAGGAGAACATCATCAAGTAAGGATAACACAACGTATGATTAAGAACATCTATTTCGACATGGGCGGCGTCATCTTCGACCAGAATACCGAAGAGGCGTTTCGCCGTTTCAGATCTCTCGGTATTGATACCGATTATTATATGGGAGTCTATGGTCAGCGCGACTTCTTCCTCGATTTGGAGACAGGCCGCATCGATGCCGACACGTTTTGCCAGCGTGTGGGCGAGGTGGTAGGCCATGCGGTCTCACGGGAGCAGGCCCGCGACTGCTGGCTGGGATTCTTCGATGGCGTCCCGGTCGAGCGGCTGGACGACCTCGTGACCCTGCGCAGCTCCTATCGTCTGGGTTTGTTGAGCAATACCAATCCTTTTATGATGGAATTTATGCGTAGTGGTGCTTTCTCCGATCGCAAAAAGTCCATTGCAGACTATTTCGACGTCCTCTTCCTCAGCTACAAGATGCAGATCTGCAAGCCCGATGCGGAGATCTTCCGTCAGGTGCTGCAGCGCGAAGGGGCCAAGGCCGAGGAGTGTCTCTTTATTGACGATAGTCGCAAGAATACGGATGCGGCCAAGGCGCTGGGTTTCCAGGTGCTGACGGTAGCCACCAACGAGCCATGGATGCCGAAGTTGCGCCAACTGCTGGGGCAGTAGTGTCCGCTATTTGTCTTGTCCGTGTCGTCTCTCGGGCAAGACAAGCTCTTGTTTGGCTTGTCATGTGAGCCGTGTTTTCGGACAAACTCTTGTTGCATTCCGCGAAATATCGGATAAACAAAAGAGGGTGTGTCAAAACTCCCAATATAAATAAAAAAAACTCGTTGTACGTTCTTGTGTGGATGTACAACGAGTTTTTGTTTTTCTACAAAAAAGAGCCTTATAAACAATTTATATGGCGTTATATTGGTCAAATAAGCCCTCAAATAAGAGAAAAGTCCTCCCTTGGTCATTTTTGCCACCATTTTCTTTATATTAAAGGCAATGGCAAAGAAGGCAAAGTCCATTTTGACCTTGTCTACACCGATATGGCGAAAACGACGATACGCCATGTTGTATTTAATTTGTCCGAAAACCGCTTCCGGCTCAATACATCTTTTGCCTCTATGCCTTAAACCTTCCTCTGAGGTGAGCAGCTCACTCGCTTTCTGTCTGTAAGCTTCCTGTTTGTGATTCCGGTCTATCACACGTCTGTCCCCAGATGCATCGAAACACAGACAACGTAGCGGACATCCTTCACAATTCTGTGCTGTATATGTTGCCCTATTGGAGACGTATCCACTCGCACTTGTCTTGTGGCTGGTTCCAGTGCGTGTCATGTGTTGTCCCATCGGACAAACGCAATAGTCCTCCTTCTTGTTGTAATAGAAGTTTTCCGAGCGGAACGGATCCGGTACATACTGCGGACGGTGCTCTATATGGAAGCGGTTGTATTTCACATAGGCGGCGGTGCCGTTCAGCTCCATAAACTCGTAATTCTCCTCTGAGCCATAACCAGAGTCTGCCACTTCCGTTGACGCAAAGTGTCCGTAACGCTCACGGAACGACTCCATGAATGGGATGTAGGTAAGGGTGTCTGTAGGGTTGGGGAACAATGCAAAGTTGGTGATGAACTGGTTCTCGGTTGCAATCTGAAGATTGTACCCGGGTTTTGTCAGCCCGTCGTTTATAGCATCCTCCTTCATGTGCATGAATGTAGCATCCTTGTCGGTCTTTGAATAAGAGTTGCGGTCACCGAGAGTTTCAAGATGTTGGTTGTATTCAGCCAGTTTCTCGCTACGTTCCTTGAGTTCCTTGGCTAACTTGCGCCTCTTCTTCTTTTCTTCCTTGTCCATTTCCACTTGCGGGTCAGACAGCGAGGCATTAAGTTCTGCGGATATCTCGGCAAGTTGTGACGGGGTGAATTCCACCGTTTCGTCTGTCTTGGTATTGTCTTGTGCTATGCAGTCGTCAACCTGGGCAAGCAGAGCCTTTACCTTGTCAATCAATCTGGCACGGTTACGCTCGACAGTCTTACGCCAAACAAACGTATACTTATTGGCCTTCGACTCTATCTTCGTACCGTCCACATACTCCACGTCGAGACTCACAAATCCCTTCTCTGCAAGAACGAGCACAAGCTGTGTGAATATGTTATTGATCTCGTCCTTCAGACGGTTGCGGAAACGGTTGATTGTTATGAAGTCCGGCTTTTCATATCCTGCCAGCCAGATGAAATGGATGTCACGCAGGAGCAATTGCTCTATCCTACGACATGAATAGATATTGTTCATATAGGCATAGATGATGACTTTGAGCATCATGCGTGGATGATACGGACATCTGCCCATACCGTTGTATAATTTGTTGACTGAACTCATGTCAAGATGCTCCACAATGCTGGAAACGATGCGTACTGGGTCGTTTGCCGCAATATTTTCATCGATTCGTTGCGGAAAAAGAACCATTTGGTTGGTGGTATAAGAACGAAAGTGTAACTTTGCCATAGTTAAATTTTTCTATGGTCTAAAGTTACAACAACTTTTAGACATAGCAAAGCCCTGGCTTGTGAAAGTCAGGGCTTTGTGATTTTTTAAGAATAAGAGAGTTTTGACACACCCTCTGGCAATAATGAGAGTGCTGGTAATAAAAGCGGAAGAATCACTCACGGTAACAAACAAGTAAAGGCTGTCCTGACAGAGGCAGTGTGGGCTGCGACCCGTACCAAGAACACATTCTTCAGTGAACGTTACCACCGTATCAGTGCCAGACGTGGAAAAAAGCGTGCCTTGATTGCTGTTGCACACTCTCAATTAACTGCTGCGTATCTTATTCTTAGAACAGGGGCAAGATACCATGAGTTGGGTGCTCAATATATGCAAGCCAAGATTGAGAAGAAGCGAAAAGTTTACCTGACAGCAGAATTAAAAAGACTTGGGTACAAAGTTAGTCTTGAGAAAGAAATGAAGGCAACTAAATCTTGAGAAAACACTCTATCTTAGGCCGATTCTTACTGGAACACCCATAGTCCGATAATGAAATTGGTCTCAACAGCTAAGCGGCAAAGACTGTGGCTTATGGACACGTGTATGAAACTTTTAAATCTTAGCTGTTACATAAAAATGCTGTATTTTACAGTTGCACTTATAGGTCTTATAAGTACTATTCTTTCTTGTGTCAAAAACTCACGTAAATATAAAATTAGTTTAAAACATATGTCCTACAGTAATGTTGGACGATAACAATTTACGTATGAAAAAATCAATGATAGAGACTTAGAAAGAAATTAGATTTTTCAACAATAGGAGAGCGCTTTTACAGAAATACTTGGTAATTTTGCACTTGCTTGTTTAATTTGCGCATGAAAATCTTACTAACAACCTTAAAAAAGCATTACCCCATATGAAAAATCCTACAGCGTTAGGAATATGCATTATAAAAAATCCGCGGCATAGATAAATACCACGGATCTTTTATAAAAATAAAAAACAAACTATAGGGAAATCAAATATATCACATTGTTTTCAACTTTTAATTTTCCAATATAAAATTGTATTTCTCCAATAGTTTATGAGCGGAATCTGTGTGCTCAGACAAATAGACATGTTCTGGAATTTGAGGTTGTACAAATACTTTCCCAAAAACATTTTTTATCAAGAATCTCATTAGGCTTCCTTTTGCCCAAAATCCATAGTAAATGTTCTCGACGAGTGCACCGGACATTACTTTCGGATAATAACTTGTTTGTCCTAAATCTACATACGCTTTATTCTTTCTCTCCGCCTCTTTTACGGTACGGAATATCGTGTTAAGATATAATACTTTTGTATCATCTGCTTTATACTTTATTCCTAAATATAAAGGTATAAGTTTTTCTTCATCTTCAAAGACTAACTCCATAACCCTAATCTCATGTGTTTTTTTATCTTTTGCTGTCAATAAAAAGACGTGTTCTCCCATGAGTTCTTTCAATAATTCAAAGAATTTAGCATTTAAAAACTCAAATTTATTTTTTGCTTTGTTTAATACAGCTTTATAGAGATTGTAAAATTCTACAGCTTTCTCTCCTCCAAAATCATTTACCGTTGTCCAATAGAAGTTGTCGTCAAAGTCTTTCTTGAATTTTTTATATCGTTTTCTGTTCTTTTTACGCAAAGCCTGAGGATATGGCATGGCCAATATCGGAATAGCTGTTGTTGGGAATGAAATATAAAAATAAAAATCTGTTGAAAGAACATCTTTGACATGTTGTAAGTCATGCTCTCTCACATCTTTAACGAATATCAGTTTTGCTTTCGTTTCAAGACTTTTCTTTGTTATTTCGTTTTTTATTACAGACGAAACATTTCTGATTTCATTTTCTTTTAATGAAGTACTGAACTCTATGAAATGTTCGCATGTTGCAGCGTAAGATCCTGTAACAAATGTAGACAGTTGGCAGAAAGAGGGCTTAATTTTGCGAATACGTCTAATGCTTTTTTTTACAAATAAGGATGTTGTTAGATTTACCAAATCAATATTGTAATTGAAGCAAGGAACAATGGCTGCGATTTTAGCATTCACAAACACTTGAAGATAATAAAATGTAACCCCTTCAAAGCCAGAATTTTCATTTGCTTTGAAAAAATTCTGGCTTTTTATAATATCTGTACCATATATGCTTATCCAGTCTTCTGGATTTATATCATCTACGGTAGTACTCCATTTGGTTGTAATGTTACTGAACATATCTAGGAATTTTGTATTTTTCAAACAATGAAATCATTAGCTTTACAAGTCCATCCATATCGTCCTTTGTATGGCTGGCCATGACGCTAATTCGGAATCTTGATAAATTTGCAGGAACTGCTGGAGAAAATATGGCATTTACAAAATACCCTCTATCAAAAGCGTCCTTTACCATATATGTTAGGGCCATGTCATCACCAACAATAAGGGGTATGATAGGTGTTTCTGTATTTAAAATATTAAATCCTGCTTCTGTAAATGCCCGTTTCATATAGATAGTATTTTCTTTCAGTTTCGCAACGACGTTTGAACTATCCATCTTTTTAAAAACTTCTATGGCACCTGCACATACAGAAGGTGGCAACGATGTTGAAAACATATTGCTACGTGCATATATGCGTAAATAATCTATAATATCCTGCGAAGCAGTAATATATCCTCCTACAGTTCCTATAGCCTTACTTAGAGTTCCTGTTACTATAATATTCTCACGTTCTTTTATGTTGTAATGAGATAATGTTCCTGCACCATTCTTACCTATCACACCTATGGCATGCGCATCGTCAATCAATAACAATGCATTATACTTTCTTATAATGGAAATAATCTCTGGAAGATTAGCTATGTCGCCATCCATACTAAAAACTCCATCAGTTACAACTAAAATACCATTGGGGTATTTATCAACATTAGCTGCCAATAGTCTTTCTAATCCCTTCATGTCCCCGTGGCGAAAGCGTGCCATCTTGGCACCAGATAAGACAGTTGCATCTAATAAACTTGCATGCGTTAATTTGTCGTGTATGATCAAATGATTTGGGCGCATTAGTCCTGATATGACTCCTAAATTTGCTGTATATCCAGATGAAAACAAAATTGTATCATCAAAACCAGTTTTCTTGGAAATAATATTTTCCAATTCATTTTGATAAATAGAAGTTCCTGTCAGCAATGGAACGCCACCAGAGCCAATTCCGAATTTTTTGGTAACCTCAATGGCTTTTTCGATGGCTTCAGGAAAGATTGTCGCTCCCAAATAACTATTCGTTCCAAACATAATGAGTTCTACATCTCTGTTGTTAAAACGATTGTGAACAATGGATTTTCTATCACACGCACTCATGTGAGGATGTTTCTTGTAATTATTCAACTCCTCTTTCTCATGTTGATTCATTTCTACTTTGAAATCTTCAACTTTACCAAGTATAGAACCGTCCATACTATTTCTGTTTCCAGTTAAATTTACTACGTATTTCATATGCAATTAAAATTATAATGACCGTTATAATTGCAAAGGTGTGATAAAAATTTTAATGAAGCAAATTTGCCCCCCCCTTAATTTAAAAATTTATAAAGATATTTAACTTTATTATATATAATTCGGATTATAGTTTTGTATCTTTATGCTAATGCCCACATTTGATTATAGAACATGCTATTCGATTAATTACAAATTTCTTCGAGTAATCAACTTACTTGAATTATGAATTTATATGAGTTGCATAACAAAATAAGTCTGGCAATTGATATAAAATATAGGTTAAAAAATATGAGATTTTTGCAATGTTATCTAAAAAATAATATCCATTCAAAATAATGTTGTACTTTTGCATAATATATAATGATTGTAATATTTTATGGAAAAAGGAATAGCTACACGTAGTAAATTATTGAATGATGCTTTTAAATTGTTTTCTGAAAAATCATATGAAAAAGTTTCATTTTCGGAGTTGGAAAAAGCCTCGCATATAAGCAGGGGGTCAATGGTTTATTATTTTAAAAATAAGGAAGGTCTCTTTCTGGAAATGCTAAAGACTATGATTTTTAATAAATCAACAGTGAAAAGTGTTCCTACAGCTTATAGACAATCCTTACTTTCTTTTTACAATTATTTTATAGAAATGATAGAGCGAGATCGGCAGAGTTTAAATGATATGGGGATTATTAACATCAATAAAGCTATGTGCAATATAGAAATGTCCGCACTGTCAAATATCCCATCTTTTAAGGACGAAGCTTTAAAATGGTATGACATAGAAAATAATATATGGTGTGAAGTGATACGGCATGCCATAGAAATAAAAGAAATAAGTACAAGTGCTAATGCGTCTGTACTTGCACACATTTTTGAGAAGATATACTTAGGGAACTCTTTTATTGGTGTGTTCTCATTAAGCGGTATAGATTTAAGAGAAATGAAGAAGGATTTCGATTATCTATATGAACTTATAAAATTATGATTTTTATTGAAATTATTGGTGTCCGATAAAAATTCGATACTTCCGAAAAAAATAGGGCTGATTCCATTTGCTGGAGTCAGCCTTTTTTGGTTATTTTGATGCGCCTAAACAAATAAAACAACCATGAGTAAAAGTAATCATTTTTTCGGACAGCCGTTGTACGGTCAGCTTATAAATTTGTTAGATAAGGAAAAAAATCTCGAACTAAGCCGCAGTAAAGGTGGAGAACGCTATATTAAGCGTTTTGATGCTTGGACCCACCTTGTCACAATGCTTTAGGCTGTTATTATTATGCGCCACGATTCATTGCGTGAAATATCTGTGTCTATGCTGGCTGAAGCACGAAAACTATCGCATATAGGTATAACTATGATGCCGACACGTAGTACACTATCGGATGCCAATGCTAGACGTCCGGAAGCTATATTTGAGTCTATTTACCGATGGCTTTATAAGAGATATAGTAAAGAGCTTTGCTCGGACAGCCGAGACCGCTTAGCGGAGAAATGGATGAGACGGTTGCAAATCATCGATTCTACCACGATTTCGCTATTTTCCAATCTATTGTTTAAGGGAGTTGGCCGCAATCCTAAGACAGGCAAGAAAAAAGGTGGAATAAAACTGCACACAGTGATTCATGCCAATGAGGGTGTTCCTTCTGATGTACGTTTTACATTTGCTGCTACGAATGATTCTTTTATGTTGAAACCCAGTAATTTCCAAGAAGGGGAAGTATTGGCGATGGATCGTGCCTATATAGATTATGAGAAGCTTGAAGAACTTACGAATAGAGGTGTGACCTATGTCACCAAAATGAAGAAAAATCTAACATATCTGTTATGGAATGATACAATATGGCAGAATGGTAATGGAAAGATGCAATATCGTATTAAATGGCAACCTTTTACAAACCTATAAAAAGTGGTGGATTGATTCGCCATCATGCCCGTATAATAAGTTATATTGATATAAAAAAAGGTAAGGTTATAGACTTGTTGACTAATGACATGGACGCTGAGCCTGAAGAAATTGTAGATATCTATCGCCAACGTTGGGAAATAGAACTCCTCTTTAAGCAAATTAAGCAGAATTTCCCGTTACGTTATTTCTATGGTGAAAGCAAAAATGCCATCAAGATTCAGACATGGGTAACACTTATCGCAAATATTCTTTTAATGGTTGTACAAAGTCGGTTGAAAAGACGTTGGAGTTTCTCAGGGCTTGCCACAATGGTACGACTGACATTAATGTACTATGTTAACCTTTTCAGTTTGCTAAACAACCCAGAGAAGGACTGGCTTAATCTTCTTGAAAAGGCCTCAATTTCTCCTCCCGAACCTTCGTAAATCCCAGAGGGGGGCTTGTCTTGAACAAATAATAAGCTCAACCGCCTAAAATCAGCGGTTGAGCCTAACAAGTATGCGTTTTTTGAGTTTTATCGGACACCAATATATTGAAATAGAACCTAAAAGATATGTTTGGGTTATAAGTCCAGCAAAGTAATAAAAATAACTTGGTACATTTTTATATTTTTTGTGAAGTCGTCGTACCTAAGGGGAACAAGGTCATTAGAACCAAACTTATCAAATATTTGTACCAAGTTATTTTTGTTTTACTATCAGTCACTAAAACAAATCTGTTAACTTAATATATTTGTTTTGCTTTGAAAAAAGCATCAATTCTTCATGTGTGGGCCAAGAACGGTATGGGTACTTTTGCTCAATGGGAGAACACTTTGTTTTTATCCATTTGTTATTGTGTAGAATACCTAACATAGAGATACCATTATCTATAAAATCTTGCATTAAATTAAGATAACTTTTATTTTTTGCTGACACATATCTTCTCATAATGGCTTCTCCATTATCCAACTGTTCTGTCATATTATGTATCGTTATTCCCATCTGTTCTTCAGAAGATAACTTTAATTGAATTATTGGCTCAACTCCACCAAAATTAGGTATGTCCGATGGGTGTACATTGACGCATAATGTTCCTATTTTTTTGAAAAAAGAATTGTTTAACTTTTGATCTAAACACATAGAAATAAAGATATCTGGTTTTTCTATAAGTTTGATGTCTTCATTAAAGTTACTACTTTTTATCATCTGTATATTATTTTTCAGACATAGTTGCTTAAACGAGTATAAACGTTCACCATGTATAAAAGCTTTGACGGAATATACAATGGGTAATACTACACTACAGAATATTTGAAAAGTTGTGTATCTTAAACCAAAACGCCTAAAAAGGAAACCGAGTCCAGACAATCCATGTATAGAATGTCCCTCTATACATATAACTTTAGTTGATAACATCATATGTGTGATTGGAATGCCTCGTTTTACCAACCCATTTGCTATTTTCAATGAAAAAATAGATGGATAACAACCGTATATTATTTTCATAATAATTTTGATAAAAATGACTTACAAAACCTATTCACTACATTATTTTTGAATCGTGCAAACATATTTATATTTATTTTTTTTGCTCCGAGTCTTTTTTTTAGCTCATAATTTGTTAAGCCAAGATCTATATTTGTTACTCTTGTCTCAATTGCATATCTTACACATTCTATAGTTAGATTATGCCATACATGAAGTTCTCTATATTTATAATCAATTCCCATCAAAAATGGAATTATAATATCTGTACCTTGTATAATAAGAACAAAGCCTATATCCTTATTTCCAACAGACATTATTATGCAGAAACAATTATGTCCAAATTTGCGCTCCAATCCAGTAAAAAAACTTGAAGGAATAGGCGGACTTTTGAATTCTTTAGCTCGTTTATTGACATTGATATACAATGGATACAATTTATGCAAATTTTTTCTAATGTCATATTCTTTTCTAAAAGAAATGTTTTGATCATTGCGAGATTTTATGATCTTTTTATACATATTTCTATGTTTCTTTGACATCTCGCAAAGGAAATCATCCAAATTCATACATGAATCATTAAGTTTTATCCATGATACGGAATATGGAATTATGTGTTCAAAAGAATGAAGCCCAAAAAACTTATTTATTTGGCACTCATTACATACGAAATCTCTTATGACAAATGCTAAAACATTTTGTTTGCGAATCAACTGCCAAAACATTTCAAAAAAATCACATTCGGATATATATGAAGTATTATACCACCAATGCTTTCCATAGGTTTCAAATGTCCCCGTCATAAGAACGCGGCCTATAGAAAGTTTCATTAATGTAGATGAAAGCGCATTGAAAATAGAGTAAAAAATAACTCCCACCACTTCTTTGTTGTCGTATAAAACAGCATAATTATATGAATCTTTTGGGTGTAGATTTTCAACTATTTCCATAAAATCTGCAGAGAGACAAGGGTTGTCTCCTGCAATTTTAGCCCAAATAGTTTCGGGGAGTTCTTTGATGCTGTGATATTCAATCCAATTCATAATTTGAGAAAGGGTTATATGTATAATATTTTTTTAATAAGAATTCAAATGGTGTGTCAGATATCGACATCCATAATGGTATCAACTCTTTTTTACACACAAGAATATCAGTATATCTGAAAATCCATTCAGAAAGACGTTGAATCACTTGTATATTTCCTGTATCATCATTGTAAATTGTTTTATAGGGTACTTTTATCATATTAAATTTTGATTCTTCATCAAGAGCTTCTATTATTCCAAATTTCTCTCGACTTTCAAACATTGGACTCCCTAACATTAATCCGAAAATGTTGAATGTTGTAAAAAATGGCTTCTTACATATGCTGTCCTTTGTCATTTTGTAGAAGTCTGCAACTTCTTGTCTTTGTTCATCTGTTTCTGACGGGAATCCTAAAATATGACAAAAATGTAAGCCTATGTTATTTGCTGTAGCATCGTCGAAAACCTTTTGGGCGATAGTTTTATACTCAAAATTAAAATCTGACTTATTCATTAATGAAAGTATTTGGGGATTTACGTGTTCTAATCCAATCCATAATTCTTTTAATCCAGCTTCCTTAAGTTTGGTCAAAACTTCAAACGTAAGTTTGTCGTCCAATCTGGTTCTTAAAGACCATGCAATATTCTCATGCTTTATTCCTTCTGCAAAGCCTAAAGCTAATTTCATAGGACATGCTTCATCCAAGAACCAAAAATTAGACACTTCATATTTTTCGTGAAGAGTCTTAACTTTAGATATTTGTTGTTTGACGCTTGACATTTGCTTTATTCTTTTATTTGAATTTATAGAACAAAAATTGCATTTTGCCCAAAAACATCTATATGACAATCTATCAATAACTATTCTTTCTGGAAAGAAGTATTTACTCCACTCTATATCGTCATAATTTGGAATAACCGTTTCATCAAACAGCTTATCCTGCTTTATGTGTCCGAAAGAATTAGGAGAGTATAAATTGTCGATTTCCCCAACTTTTTGTCCATTGGTTATATTCTTTACAAGTTGTACCAAGCCATTGTCGTTTCTGTACATAAAAATGCTATCAAAGCCAAAGAAGAAATTATGGTTATTCATCTTGTGCTGTATTCTGGAAAAACTAAACTCGTCAAATCCTAATCCTGCATAATTAATATGACAATATGGTAAATATTTTTTTAATAATATATTCAAAGCAGGGATTATATCCCATGGAAACATAATGTCAACTAGTATGATTTTGGGCGATTCTTTTATTATGGCAGGTAACACTTTTTCTTCAAATATACAAATAAGAGGATTACTGGTCTTATCTGTAGCTATATCGTAAATCTGACTAATATCATTAAAATCAAACCCAACTTTAGCCCAATAAGGAATGTTTGTCATAAAGAATGTTCCATAGTGGCAATATATTACATTCAACGCTCTAAAAATAACACGCTGAGCCCATAGGAGATTTCGAAATATAATAGAAGAGGATGAACGCAACAGAAACTTAGCCTTTGATATTCTATGTAAGACTTTTGCTTTGGTTAGTTCAAATTCCTTATTTGATGAGATAATAGTATAAGGAAATGAAGGATCCAATACTGCCTCGTTAAAAGATAGCTTGGCTAGAAATTCCTCTTCTAACAAAGAGTTCCATGTTATTTGGTTTACATCAATGTGAATATTATCAATACCTTCACGACATAGTAACCCTTTAATATAGGCAGGGTTAAACATAGGAAAGGTTGCGAAAGAAGAAAAAGTGTTTAATACTATTGTTTTCATTTTCTTTTAATTTTAGAGTTTAACATCTTATTTAAAATATACGATGCATTTTTGTTCCTACATATTCCTCGATTCATTTTATATGTATAATGAATAGGAGTGGTCAGTTCGATTTCAAAACAAAAATTGACATATTTATCTACACCATAAATGTTTTCTAATTTTGTAACACCTAAGTCGTGTGTGGCAATAATTGCCATTATTTGCTGACCAGAAAAATATTCTAATAATTCTATAGAACCTTTCAATTTGTCTTCCGAGTTCGTTCCTTTTAGAACTTCATCCAAAATCAACAAAGTATGAGGATTCTGCACACAATAGTCTATCGCGTTACTTAGTCTATCTATTTCAGCATTAAAATATGACTTGCCATTTGAAATGTCATCTTGCGTTCTCATACTTGTAAATAATTTCAAGTTTGGATTAAAGCCAAACGAATCTGCACAAACTTTGCATCCTGCATTTCCCAATACAATATTTAAAGCAAGTGCTCTAAGAAACGTACTTTTCCCTGACATGTTGGCTCCTGTAATTATAGATATGACAGACTCTTCTTGGGTATAATCATTTCCTATAGCATTGTTGGATTTCATTAAAGGATGATATACGTCTACTCCTTTTAAACCGCTTTTCATAATAGAAGGGACAGTTGCTCTAGGATGATTGAAATTGAATGTTGCTAAACTAATAAAGGCATCTAATTGCCCTATGTTTTCTAATAAGATTTGTAAATCAGTAATTGCAGACCTTTCCCATTTTACAAATTTGTTCAATACTAATAAATCTATCATGACTGTAGTGTTTGACAAAAACCATAATATGAAATTATTTCTAAAGTTCAGCAGTTCATTCATATTTATTGCTTTTCGGATATGTCTTGAATGAAATATATTTTTTTCTTGTATATCACATAGAATCTGACTTTTAAATATTTCTTTTCTATTCAATGAGATAATTGGCGAATAACTTTCACAAAGAGATATTAAAAATTTCAATTTTTGGATGACACGATTTCCTTTATGAAAATAAAAGAGACTTATTGAGCCATTAAAGAAAATAATTCCAGCCATAACTAATACAGGTATGGTAATGGATAGGCTTGCTAAGCAACAAATTAAAAGGAAAATAATGTTTACAACCGAAACTGACCATGAAAAAGCCAATAGTATTTTTAGAGGCAAAACATTGAGAGACGATGGCATTGTCTTTGTCAAGAGTTCTCTAAAAGGTGTCGATATATGTGAACACGAAATATGCTCTATCCGATAATCAGATAGTGCTTCTAATTCACGAACAGCGGCCTGTCGCATTAAAATTGTTTCTTTTCCTAAACCTGTATGCGATAGAACTTCTGATAGTTTGTTTGCTCCATCACAAGTTACAGTTCTATTAATACTTTGATACAATGAGTTCTTGCCAAATATGTCAATGTCATATGTAAAAGGATGTGTACTTGACATGTACTCTTTGCCGTCATGTCCAGTATATTGACCTCTAAGATTACATACTTCCCTCTCTATAACCTTATTAATGCGAACGAGTTTCTCTTTTTTGTTAATTTCGTTGTTATCTAGATACACCATAAAGAAGTATATCAGTAAGAAGCAGAAAGTACTGCCAATCATTATTACCGACTTCGTTTCAAACCACCAAATGCATAGGCACAATATAGCTATGGCAAAGAAAATTAATTTGCCACAAAAGAACATAGAACTTCTTTGTTCTGTTCGCTTTATATATACTTTATTCCTGCAAAGTTTGCTCTTGTAATATTCTAAAGGCTCTTTCATTTTGTAAAGAATTTTAATAGTTTAAAAGAATATCCTGATACTAGTTCTATCATGAAATATTCATTTTTTGTGCAAAGATAGCAATTAAATTATAACGACCGTTATAAAATTAGATATATTTTATTTGTTTATAGTATTTTTACATTTGCAAGGTCAAAAACTAATGTAACATCCATGGACATCTCTCATTAGAAATATTTGAGTATATACTAATCCAATCAGTATGGCAAAGTATTCTATTATTCCTTAAAACTTTTATGTGATCGACATTATGTACGAACGTATCAATGAGCAAAGAGGCCTTGCCAGACATGCAACATGGTGTATAATTTTGTAAAATCTGAACTTGCTATTTCTGCTGCCTTGTAGTAGAGTGTGCGGATGGAATATAGGTGTTAGGTACAAAACACCTATATTTCCATCATGCCAGTTATCATTTGGAGAAATCGAGGTCTTTTTGATTGTTGATTGCGGAACTCTATAAAGTGCTTGGTGACATTGGTATAAGTTTTTATAGTGAATTGCGTTTATTCTTTCTTAGTTATCAGTTGGATATTCTCAAATTTTAGAATAAAGTCTTTCCCTTATCAATAATAAGCACCATTTGATAGGCTCCAGAACTCTGTTTTACGTATAGTGATAAATATCTCCTCAGATTAATATACTTCAATGTACTAGAATTTAAGAAGAGCCTTTTTCCTTTGGGAAAGATTTTGCAATTTTTCGACCAACAAATGATGGTTATTTATGTTTCAATATAAAAAACATGAATTATTACCAGAAATATCACTTTCTTGCAATATGTGTCTGATATAATAATAGCAGTTCTGTTTGCCTTCTCCTGCGTATAGAGGCCATCTTGCGCCTTTGGTATCTGCAAAAGTCCAGATATTCTTGTCTGATGTCTCTTCTCCCTTGCTCTATCATGTGTAAGAGACGGCTCTTCGGAAATCGTCTGTTCCCTAAAATCTTATAGGGTCCGACATTATAGGCAAGTACGGCAAGGATTAATGAGTCCTTGCCATACTTGCGGAACATGGCGCATAACTTGGTGAGGTCTGAGCGCAACAAGGAATCGGCTTGCTGATAAGTGAGGTTCTTCTTGAACTTCTCGTGCGGCAATATCCGATGTCCCCATCCGATATAGGGATAGTTGCGCTTGATATCGTGCCATCCCTCATAATACTTGATACAGCGCACGGCTCGCTCAAAGGGAGGCAAAGCGAAAATGCCCAAGTCGGCTTGGCTTGGGCTGTCGTTGGTGGGTGTCTTGTTCTGCGCCATGATGCTTTGGCACAGCAGCAAGAGCGTTAGGAGAATGTATGTCTTTATCTTTTTTATCATGGACGTTGTTTTTGTTTTGGGGATGTCTTTGTTTTGTCACTTGGCATTCTTCTTGTTGAATATCTCTGCTATCATGGCTTTCACGTCCTCACCAACTTGCACGAAGTTTTTATAGAGGATGCGCTCACGCTCATCACGGCTCTTGAAGGTGTAGAACTTACCCCAGTTCGGGATAAGAAATAGTTCATA
>OHUY01000399.1_pt1 | contig 15916 bp, 18 predicted proteins | sample 1579301 | NCBI WGS metagenome assembly OHUY01 (sample SAMEA3882520, study PRJEB24775) | human gut metagenome | biome: human-associated habitat; feature: intestine environment; material: feces | place: Netherlands | collected 2009/2010
AGCCCTTCAGTTGAAAATATACAGCTCGCGGAAAAGTAAATAGCTGCTATGCATGATTTTTAGACAAATTCCTATCCTGCTTTTCTATTGTTATTATTATTGGATTGTTTTAAATTTTTTAAGATTTGAAAATTTTTGAATTTTTGAATACTTTCGTTAGATTGCTAATCATATAGCACTTTGAATTTTTGAATTATTATTACCATTTCATCTTATCATGATTTCATAATTCAATTAGTGTTCCTAATTGCCTATAGCAAATAACCCCTACATTTTTGCAAGGAACTCTTCCATAGTGTCAGTTTTTGCTGCTGCCTTATGCCATTTACGCAAAACCTCAAGGTCGCTCTCATTTAAAATCTTTTCCCTGATTTCATCCGGAACTGTGCCAATATCCTCTAAAAGTTCTATGACTGCCTCTGCTTTTCCTTCTGCTTTCCACTTTTTCTCTTCTCTTCGAAGCATCTCTTCTATTGTCATATATCTTCCCTCCAGTTCACGCCACTGTTTCAGCTTTCTGACTCTGTCATGCAGCATCTGTATGGATTCATCATGATTTTCTGCTACGGTTTCATCACTGCTGTTCTCCATATATTTCAGAAAATGTACCAGTTCTTTTGGTACTTCAACATCGTTTGTACCCTTGGTGTTTAAAAAAATCTTTCTCGTCTCATCACCTAACGGTTTCCCTGTCTCTAAACAACATTCTTCAAACGTGTAACGGTAAAGTCCTTCGTCAAACGGATCAAAAGTACAAATGAATATCACATACCCCGGTTTTAAATCCGAAAAATCATCTCCCGGCTTTAATGACGAAACATCCATCTCTGCCTGATAATACCGGCTTCTCTTTGCAATGTTTCCATTACATTCATTCTGTGCTTCCACATCATAGCTAACGTTCATCTCATCACTTGCATAGACATCTAATCATACACTTCTAAAATCAGAACTGATCAGAATACTATGCTCCACATGCACATGGACCTTTGGCACTTTAAAACCAAGGATAATCTCTAACACCAGCCTGCAGATTTCTGCATCTTCCATAGCAGCTGCAAATAAAAATGAATGACTCAGGTTCAGTTTTTGAAATTCTGTTTCCATATTTCCTCCTGACTGAAAAGACAGGAGTGGAATCTGTCATGCAGATATTATAAACCGGAGGCAGGAAAATGACAAGAAGATTCTCATCCCACTACTTCAACTTATGGATATAGATACAGTTTGGTGTCTCCACCTGTACCGGTCTTGCATCCATCAGGCAGTATTTTTTCTCATAATTGATCTTAAAGGTACGGATCTCATTAGAGTCATGGTTCAGGCTGACAAAGTGATGTCCATCCGGGAATACGGCAAGTGCCTTCGGATAATCGCCACTGATCCGGGTCTCCATATCTAAGGTCAGCATTCCGGTATTTTTATCAATTTTATAGATGATCACATCGTTAATGCCCACATTGGAGACAAAGAGGTATTTTCCATCGGCGGAATGTTCAATCCCGGATGCATTGCAGGCAATACCCTCGTCCTCATAGTCTGTGGAAATGCTCTGTACCCGCTCAAATACCGGCTGGTCATCCTCCACATAATATTTATATACATCTACGGTGTTCTTCAGCTCGCAAAGTACATAGGCAAAACGTCCATCCACGCTAAAACGGATCATGCGCGGACCGGAATCTAACTCACAGCGCAAAATATCTGCTAACTTGATGCGACCTCTTTCATAGTTAATACGGTAAATCTTTACATGGTCAAGTCCGCTGTCTACCGCGCAAAGAAATTTCTGATCCGGTGTTACTTTTACACAGTGTACATGTGGTCTGGAAGCTCTTTCGGCAACGCCACGTCCAAGTCCCTTATGAAAAATTCCATCCGCGATCTCAGCAACTCCGCCGTCCTCGCTTAAACGCATCATACTGACTCTTCCATCATGGTAACCGCCTACAAACAGATAACGGTCTTCGTCATCGAGTTCCACATAACAGCCACGCATTCCGCCGATCCACTTCTTATTGATGGGGATCAGATCACCGTCCGGCTGGATTGCAAATGCCTCAACGCCTTCATCTGCGATAGAATAGAGGTATTTTCCACTGTGGGAAACGATCAGATCTGAAGGATTATTGATCGGAATAACTTTTCGCTCTGTTAAAGTTCCCCGCAGCTCGTCCACATCATAAATATGGATTCCCACACTGTTTTCATGTGTATAAGTTCCTACATAAGCAACATATTTTCCTTCCATTACGGCTGTTCCTCCTCTTTCCTTCTAAGAATATCATAACGCTCTAGCGGCTCTCCTAAATCAATAAACAGTACCTGCTGCGGATGCGGTGCAGACTCCATCGTATTGCCTTCTTCGTCCACGATTGCCCGCACGGTAACGGTCCGGTTCTCTCCATTCGGTTTCATTACCTCTATCTTTTCACCGACAGAGAACTTATTGCGTTGCTCAATACGATATCTGCCATGTTCATCCACACTTCCCACAATACCAAGATAAGTATATTCTTTGACATAAGTATTGCTGTCATAAATCTGTGTGGTTTCATCCGGCTTTCCAAAGAAAAATCCGGTGGTAAACTGGCGGTAAGTACAGTTTGAAATCTGCTCCTTGTACCAGTCCATATTCTTTTTATAAAGCTCCGGTGACTCTAAATAGTCATCAATTGCCTTTCGATAGGTCCTTGCAACCGTTGCAACATAGAGTGCCGTTTTCATCCTGCCCTCGATCTTAAAACTGTCAATTCCCGCATCGATCAGTTCCGGAATATGTTCGATCATACAAAGGTCTTTGGAATTAAAAATATAAGTTCCACGCTCATTTTCATAAACCGGCAGATACTCTCCCGGACGTTTTTCCTCTACAACGGCATATTTCCAACGGCATGGATGGGTGCAGGCACCCTGATTGGCATCTCGTCCGGTAAAATAATTACTGAGCAGGCATCTGCCCGAATAGGAAATACACATTGCTCCATGGATAAATGTTTCTATTTCTAGATCTTTTGGTATATTGTCACGGATTTCTTTAATCTCTGCTAAGGAAAGCTCTCTTGCAGACACTACGCGCTTTGCCCCTTGTGCATACCAGAACTGATAGGTTCCGTAATTGGTATTATTCGCCTGTGTGGAAATATGGATCTCTATCTCAGGACAGATTTCCTTTGCGATCATAAATACTCCCGGATCGGAAATGATCAGTGCATCCGGTTTGATCTCTTTTAATTCCGTAAAATATTTTTTCACACCTTCTAAATCCTGATTATGTGCTAAAATATTTGCCGTAATATAGACTTTGACACCATGCTCATGTGCAAATGCAATGCCCTCTTTGATCTCTTCATTTGTAAAATTCTTTGCCTTTGCCCGAAGTCCAAATGCCTCTCCACCGATATAAACAGCATCTGCTCCAAATATCACAGCAATCTTCAATACTTCTAAGCTGCTTGCCGGCACTAATAATTCCGGATGTCTCATGCTTTTCTTCCCTTCTTTGTACTGATTGTAATTCCATCACCGACCGGCAGGAGTGCCGTAGTCAGTTCTTCACTATGCGTTAATGTATAGAGATACTCCCTCATTCTCTTATGTATCGTGCGGTTTCTTCTTGTCACTGCAAACCGTGATTCGATAATGTCGCCGTCCTGCAGCACATTATCGGAGATCAAAATTCCCTCCGGTTGCAACAGTTCTAATACCCGTGGCAGGAAATTCAGATACTGTCCCTTTGCCGCATCCATAAAAATAAGATCAAACGGTTCTGTGAGTGTTTCTAATACGTCTTTTGCATCCCCTTCTAACAGGGTAATCTGCTCTTCTTTTTCTGCACGGATAAAATTCTCCCTTGCAATCGGAATCCGCTTCTCATAATTTTCAATCGTTATGATCTCACATTCGACAGGATCATACTCTGCCATCAGGATCGCTGAAAATCCAACCGCTGTTCCAACCTCTAAAATCCGCTTAGGACGCTTTATGGACAACAGAACCTTTAAAAAGCTCTGCATCTCCTTTCGGATAATCGGAACAAAGGAGGCAAGTGCCTCCCTCTCTATCTCGTCTAAAATTGGTGTGTTTCCCGTATCTAAAGAATTGATATAAGTTACGAGTCTCTCATCTACGATCATCTGATACTACTCCTCTTTGACTAATTCCATATCGATTTCCATATCAAAGTGCAGTTCTTCTATCAGTGTCCAGTTGATCCGCTGCACCATGCGGCAAAGTGCGAGCTCTGCCGTTAAAAATTCATCGATCAGCGCATCCTGTCGGAATCGTTCCGATTCCCTCTCGATCTCATCAATATGATGATATAAATCGGTCTCACCATGATTGTTCTGTATCTTATACATCCTCGTACGATACTTGTCAAGACTTCTCTTTTTTTCAGGATATTTTTCGACCTTTGCTTTCACGATCTGATAATCCTGAAATTCTTTGCTGTTTCTTACTGCCTCTATTAAATGATTCAGGCTCTCGTCTACTGTATTCATCTTACACTTCCATAATAATCGGCATGATCATCGGACGGCGTTTTGTCTCTTTCCAGACAAAATCTCCTAAGGAATCCTTGATCTCGGATTTGATCTTTCCCCAGTCGGTAATATTTTTATCCATGCAGTAATCCATGGTCTCATCTAAAACTGCTTTTGCCTCATCCATCAGACTCTCTGAGCCGCGGACATAGACAAAACCTCTCGAAACAATGTCCGGTCCTGCAAGCACTCTTCCGGAACCGTTTTCTAATGTCATAACGACGATAATGATTCCGTCTTCCGCTAAATGCTGGCGGTCACGCAGAACGATATTTCCAACGTCTCCAACACCCAATCCGTCTACCATGACATCTCCGGTCTGGACTCTTCCTGTTACTTCCGCGCCCTCTTCATCTAATTCTAACACATCTCCGGAAGAAAGGATGAAAATATTATCTTTATCCATGCCAAGGTCTTCTACTACCTTTGCCTGCGCCATCAGATGCTTGTACTCACCATGTACCGGTATGGAGTACTTCGGTTTTACTAAAGAATAGATCAGCTTGATCTCTTCCTGACAGGCATGACCGGATACATGGACATCCTGGAAAATAACATCTGCCCCCTTCTGGAAGAGCTCGTTGATCACATGGGAAACTGCTTTTTCATTTCCCGGGATCGGATTGGAACTGAAAATAATGGTGTCCTTCGGCTTGATCGTAATTTTCTTATGTGTGCCGTTTGCCATACGGGATAAAGCCGCCATGGACTCTCCCTGACTTCCGGTTGTGATCAATACCGTCTTCTCTCTTGGATAGTTTTTCAACTGATCTGTCTCGATCAGCGTATTCTCCGGCACATTCAAATAGCCAAGCTCTGATGCAACCGAAATGATATTTACCATACTGCGGCCTTCTACAACTACTTTACGTCCATACTTGTAAGACGTATTGATGATCTGCTGTACACGGTCTACATTCGATGCAAAGGTTGCAATGATGATACGCGTATTCTTATGCTCTGAAAAAATCTCATCAAAGGTTGCACCCACGCTCTTTTCGGACATCGTAAATCCCGGACGTTCTGCATTCGTACTGTCACACATTAATGCCAGTACACCTTTTTTTCCGATTTCTCCAAAACGCTGTAAGTCAATGGCATCCCCAAAGACCGGTGTGTAATCTACTTTAAAATCTCCGGTATGCACAACAATTCCTGCCGGTGAATAGATTGCAAGCGCTGCCGCATCCTGGATACTGTGATTTGTCTTGATAAATTCTACACGGAAGCATCCTAAATTGATATGTTGTCCGTATTTTACAACTTTTCTTTTTACTTTTGTGAGCATATTATGCTCTCTTAATTTATGCTCAATAATTCCCATCGTCAGCTTTGTAGCATAGATTGGAACATTGACATCACGCAGAACATATGGGATCGCACCGATATGATCCTCGTGACCGTGTGTGATAAAAAATCCTTTGACCCTGTCTAAATTCTCTTTCAGATAAGTTACATCCGGAATGACTAAGTCAATTCCTAACATATCATCCTCCGGGAAAGACAATCCGCAGTCCACAACAATAATACTGTCTTCATATTCAAAGGCAGTAATATTCATTCCAATCTGTTCTAATCCTCCAAGTGGAATGATCTTCAATTTTGAGTTTTGTTTCTTTTTCAACATAATTCCTCCGTACAATTTATTTTTCCGTTTCTTTTCATGATCACGCAATCACCATGGCACTTCACTTTTTTGCAGTATCCCACCTTGCTTTTGTGTATACTCTGATCAGCAAAAGTTTCCATCGTCATTGCTGTTTATTCTCTTTTATTTATGACATCTCAATGTCAGCTTCTTCTCCTAACAGTTCTGCAAATATCTTTGCAACGGCATTCAGCTCCTGCTCCTGTTCTACAACCGTATATACGGCATCCTCTTCTCCCTGTGCTGATGTATCTTTTAAGATCAACGCGTCGGAATCTCCTTCTTCATCCACGGTTACTAACAGATAATCTGCTCCGTTCAGACGCGTCTGTTCTAATACATAGAGTTCTATGTATTCCTTTGACTCTTCATCAAAAAATTCTACCTTATCCATTCTTTATTTTTTCCTATTCTTTTTTTCTTATTCCACCCTTTTGGTGTTCTTACAATTTCAGCGAATCCAGATATCCCTGTAAAATAAAGACTGCTGCTAATTTATCTACATACTGCTTACGATCTTCACGACGAATATTTCCTTCTATCATGGCACGGTCTGCCGATACGGTTGTCAGCCTCTCATCCCATAGCGTGACAGGAAGAGACGTCCGGCGTTCTAACATTTCTTTGAACTCCAGCGTCTTTTCACAGCGTTCACCCTCTGTATTATTCATATTCTTTGGATATCCAAGCACAATCCGTTCTGCCTGGTAATGCACAACAAGTTCCTCAATCCTTGCTAAAGTACGGCGCAGCTTTTTAGGTGACTCTCTTCTGATGATCTCGACTCCCTGTGCTGTCAGCCCCAATTCATCACTGACTGCAACACCTACTGTCTTAGAGCCAAAATCCAAACCGATGATTCTCATAAAATATCTGCCCTACTTCCACGAATTATTTTTGATATATGCACGCAGGATTTCCTCCACTAACTCATCACGTTCCACCTTCATGATCAGGCTTCTTGCATTCCGATGGCTGGTGATATAGGTAGGATCTCCTGACATAATATAACCCACGATCTGATTCACAGGATTATATCCTTTCTCAGATAATGCATGATAAACAACATCGATGACATCGCTCACCTTCATCTGTGGTTCCTTTTCTACTTTGAAGTACTGGGTATTCTTTAAATCCTGCATTTTTTCACGTCCTTATTTGCTCTTTCGTTCGCACAACTGATATTCCCATTTTAATATATCCGGGATTAAAATTCAACTATAAGCTGTCATAAGATATACATTTTCATTCAATGCCCCTTCGATCCTGCCGCGAACCATGCAGTTTGAAAGGTCTTTTTCTGAGCGGACTGCTACTTTTACATACTCTTTTGTAAATCCGACATAATAGTCCACACCGTCAATCTGTACCGGTTCCTCTAATAATGCCTCATCTTCTTTTCCGATATGGGCATCCCGGAATTCCTTAGACATTTTCTTCTCTAAGGCAAGCAGTTCATTGCTCCGCTTCGTCTTAATCTGTTCATCGATCTGATCGCTCATTTTTGCTGCCTTGGTGCCTTGACGTTTGGAATATTTAAAAATATGCATTTCATAAAAATGTATTTTTTCTAAATACTGCTTTGTTACTGCAAATTCCTCTTCTGTTTCTCCCGGAAATCCTACGATCACATCCGTTGTAATTGCCGGCTCTCTGAAATATTTACGCAGATATCCACAGCTTTTTGCGTATTCTTCGGTTGTATATTTACGGTTCATCCGCTCTAATATTGCATCACATCCGCTTTGTAACGACAGATGAAAATGCGGACAGATTTTTTCTAATTCCGATAACCGCTTTGCGAACTCCTCTGTTACGATCTTTGGTTCTAAAGAACCTAAACGGATCCTCTGGATCCCTTCAATCTCATGCACCTGTTCTATTAAATGCAGCAGATCATCCTCAATGTCTATGCCGTAGGAGCTTAGATGGATGCCGGTCAGCACTACTTCCTGATAGCCGTTTTCTGCCAGTCTTTGGATCTCACCTAACACATCCGCAGGTTTTCGGCTCCTTACCCTTCCTCTGGCATACGGAATAATACAGTAAGTACAAAACTGGTTACAGCCGTCCTGTACCTTAATAAATGCTCTGGTATGCTCTGCCGTTCTGCTTAAGGAAAGCTCCTCATAGCCCTCTTTTTGACAGTTGATATCGATCATGGCTCTTGCCTTTTCGTGTTTTTCAAAAAATTCTTCAAGTCTTTCGGCAAGTTCATGTTTTTTGTTATTACCTATGACAATGTCTATGGTTTCATCCTCTTCCTGCCGCTCACCTGCCGTCTGCAAATAACAACCGGCGGCAACGATGACGGCATCCGGATTCTGCTTCCTTGCACGATGTATCATCTGTCTGGATTTACGGTCCGCCATATTGGTCACGGAACAGGTGTTGATGACATACACATCTGCCTGCTCCTGAAACGGAACAATTTCATATCCTGCTTTTTCAAGTATCTGCTGCATTGCCTCTGTCTCGTAAGCATTGACTTTACAGCCCAAATTATGCAGTGCTGCTCTTCTCATACTTTTTCCTTTATTTTTCCTTTACTCTGGTTGACTTTTCTAATTAAAAAGATTACACTTAAACAAACATCTATAGTAACTATGGGAGGTCTACTTATATGAAAACAGTACAAATTTCTTTAAACTCCATTGATAAGGTAAAATCATTTGTAAACGCTATCACACAGTTTGAGTTCGACTTTGATTTGGTTTCCGGCAGATACGTTATTGATGCAAAATCCATCATGGGTATCTTTTCACTGGATTTATCTAAACCGATCGAATTAGTCATCCATGCCGAAGATCATTTAGATGAGATCATGGACATTTTAAAACCTTACATTGTAGACTAATTTTTAAATTATGGTTTTTATCCCGCCTGAAAAACAGGCGGGATTTTTTTATTCTACTCTGATGACCTCTGTTGTCTCAATTGCTGTTTTCATCAGCTCATCAATGACATCATTCAGTTTCTGCTCTGAGTGTTTGATGACATTCAGATTCGGTTTTGTTACCGGATGCTTAGCTACGAATATCGTACAGCAGTCCTCAAACGGAAGGATCGATGTCTCGTAGGTGTCAATTTTTTCAGAAATCTCAATGATCTCCTGTTTATCAAAACCGATCAGCGGACGATAAACCGGCAGCGTACATACTTCGTTGGTTGCCGCTAATGACTGCATGGTCTGGCTTGCCACCTGACCGATACTCTCTCCGGTGATCAGTCCTAAACATTTATTCTCTTTTGCAAAATGTTCTGCGATTTTCATCATGTAACGGCGCATGATAATGGTCAGCTCATCATGCGGACATTTTTCATAGATTGCAAGCTGGATATCCGTAAAGTTGACAATGTGCAAATTGATCGGACCGGAATATTTTGCAACTAATTTTGCGAGGTCTACTACTTTTTGTTTTGCACGTTCACTGGTGTATGGCGGTGCATGAAAATATGTTGCATCAATGCTGACACCACGCTTTGCGATCATGTATCCGGCAACCGGACTGTCAATTCCTCCGGAAAGCAGCAACATTGCCTTGCCGTTTGTACCAACCGGCATTCCTCCCGGTCCCGGTATCTCACTCGAATAAATATTGATCTGATTTCGGATCTCCACATGGACCATTACATCCGGGTCATGGACATCCACGCTCATATTCGGACACGCGTCTAAAATCCTGCCGCCTAACTCTGCATTGATCTCCATGGAAGTCATCGGATAATTCTTTCTGGCTCGTCTCGCATCTACTTTAAAGGTCAGACTCTTATCACCATAGACCTCTTTCACATGCGCAACAACCATTTGGGCTAAGGCGTCAAATCCTTCATCCTGTGCCATGATCACCGGGCAGATCCCCACGATTCCAAACACATGCTGTAAGGCTTCTACCGTTTCCTCATAGTCAAATTCTGACTCTGCCTCTACATAGATCCTGCCCTGCTCTTTGCGGACGTTGAACTCACCGTCTACCTCGCGCAGTGCATGGCATATCTGAGACACCAGTGCATCTTCAAATAAATGTCGGTTCTTTCCTTTGATCGCAATTTCTGCATATTTGATTAAAAATGATTGATACATTGTATTTCCTCTCTATTGTCTGTGATTTTTTCTAATGGCTGCGATATTTCCGTAAAAACGGAAGCAGTTCCCGCAATGCATCCAAGGCGTACTCTACCTCTTCGATCGTTGTATGCACGGAAAAACTGAAACGCAGTGTCGCTGTCAACATTGCCTTTGGCACACCGATGGCTTTTAAGGTTGCACTGACTGCCGGTTTGTTAGATGAGCAGGCAGACCCCGCGGATACATAAATGCCACGGTCTTCTAAGGCATGTAAAAGTGCCTCACTCTTATCGATTTCCTCAAAGCTGACACTGACAATGTGCGGTGCCGAATCCTCTCCCACACAGCCATTGATATGTGTTCCCTCTATGGTGGCGATCCCTTTTAAAAATGCTTCCTTGACTTCCCTAAGGTGTGCATAATTCGCATCATAATTCCGGTAGATTTCCTCACATGCAACACCAAGTCCTGCAATTGCCGGAACATTCTCTGTGCCGGAGCGCATCCCTTTTTGCTGGCCGCCGCCAAACAGGATCGGTTTTACTTTTGTCTTATCCTTGATATATAAAAATCCGCTTCCCTTTGGCCCGTGCAGCTTATGTCCACTGACAGAAAGCATGTCCACACTCATTTTTTTCGGATAGATCCGCAATTTTCCGTAGGACTGGATCGCATCCACATGAAACAGGGTGTTCGGATTCTTTTTCTTGATCAATGCCCCTGCCTCGGCAATCGGCTCAATTGCTCCCATTTCATTGTTGATCTGCATCATTGACACCAAAATGGTATCTTCCCGTATTGCAGCCTCTAATTCTTCTAAGGAGATCTGTCCATTCTCATCCACCGGAAGAATGGTTACCTCAAATCCCTGTTCTTCTAAAAAACTGACCACCGCTGCAACCGATGCATGTTCAATTGCCGTTGTGATAATATGTTTTCCGGCACGTTGGTTTGCCATGGCACTTCCGATGATCGCTAAATTATTCGATTCCGTACCTCCGGAAGTAAAAACGATCTCTTTTTCCGTTACTTTCAGTGTCTTTGCTATTTTCTCTCTTGCTTCTTTGATATAATCCTCTGCTTTTTTTCCCATCAGATGTAAGGAGGATGGATTTCCGTAATCTTCCATCATGACCTGTAACATGATGTCGCGGACACTTTCCGAACATCTTGTCGTTGCAGAATTATCTAAATATGCTTCCATTCTACTCTTCTTCTTTCATTTCTATTTCCAGCATCAGCATGCTCATCACGGTAATTGCGGCTGTATCGGTGCGAAGGATCCGCTTTCCTAAGGACAACACTTCCATCTCTTCCCTGACCATCTCAATCTCTTCCTCAGAAAAACCGCCTTCCGGCCCGATCATCACACTGATATCCATTCCCGGCTCTATTTTTTTCAGTACTTCCCTTGTGCCTTTCATGCCACGCTCATTCTCATATGGCACAAGACAAAGCTGACAGTTCTTTGCATATTCTACTGCCTTATCATAGCTCATAACCGGATGGATTTCCGGGATCCTGCTCCGCTTTGCCTGTTTTGCGGCACTCTTTGCAATCGCCTGCCAGCGCTCTCTTTTTTTCTCCTTTTTCTTATCGTCTAAACGTACCACGCAGTACTTCATCTCTACCGGAATGATCTCATAGACTCCAAGTTCCACTGCCTTTTGGATCACATACTCCATGCGTTCCCCTTTCGGCACCGCCTGAAATAGAAAAATACGGTTTGGAAGTTCCGTATTCCCGGCTTCTTTTGGAAGGACCTTTGCAAGTACTTCTTCGGAAGTTACTTTTTCTATCGTACAAAAGAAGTCTCCACCAACACCGTCACTAATACGGACCTCTTCGCCCTCTTTCATACGGAGCACATTTTTGATATGCTTTACATCCTCTCCGGTAATCGTTATATATTCTGTTCCGATCTGTTCTCTGTCTACAAAAAACTGATGCATGTCCTCTCTCCTTCTGCTACTGTTTATCGCAGACACCTTAACATTTTTTTGCTGTAATGTTGACCCACTCGCCCTGATAGTTCGTCTCTAATATCTCAAATCCTGCTTTTTCCAAAGCCTCTTTTACTTCCTGCTCTTTAAAGTCAATAATACCCGATGTGATAAAAATACCACCTTTTTTCAGACGTGCCGGAATGACAGGTGCCATCGGGATAATGACATCTGCTAAAATATTTGCCACTACGATATCGTAACACTCGTTTCCAACGGTCTGCTGCAACTGCGTATCATCGATCAGATTTCCCACATAGAACTCTGTTTTTGCATTTTCTAAATGATTGACCTTTAAATTCTCGTTCGCAGACATGATACAGTCTTTATCAATGTCGGTTCCTACTACCTCTCCTGCTCCGAGTTTTAATGCAACAATGGAAAGAATCCCGCTTCCACAGCCAACATCTAAGACTTTTGCCGAATCCTTCATATATTTACGGAGCTGACGGATACAAAGCTGTGTTGTCTCATGTTTTCCGGTTCCAAAAGAGACTCCCGGATCAATCTCGATCAAGATTCTTCCTTTATCCTCTTCTTTTAATTCCTCCCAGGTCGGTTTGATCAAAATATCATCAATGGTAAAGGCTTTAAAAAATTCTTTCCAGTTGTTCTGCCAGTCAATGTCCTCGGTCTCACTCTGTATGATGCTGCCCTCTCCAATGTCGACAAACTGACGCCATTCTTCGATCCCTGCTTTGACCTGCTCTAAAATCTCTTCATAATCATTCTCGGCATCTATATAAAAACTCACTTTACTGGTACCGTCATCCTGTGGCAGTTCCGGCAAAAAATCAATAAACATTGCCGACTGGTCTTCCTTTGAAAGTGGGACGTTATCTTCAATTTCGATCCCTTCCACACCGATCTCATCTAACATGGCACTCAGATAATCTTCTGCTTCTGTTGTTGTTTTAATTGTAAACTTATTCCACTTCATCTGTGCATATCCTCTTCTATCTATATAATTCTATTTATAAGATTAGGGTGTCAAACGGTGGCTCACAACTTAGTGGCTGGCAACTTGAAACCGCCTTTTGACACCCTAATCTTTATAAAAACAATTGTTTCATTTTCTCATATTCTTTATTGATCTCCTGAACGGTTCTGGTATCGCCCGCCACATTGTCCGGATGATATATTTTGATCAGATCCTTATAACGCTTTTTTAACATCAGCTCATTTCCAACGCCCCGAAAAAATATCTCCGATTTCATGGTCAGCGTGCTTTCGCTCTCATAGGCCTTCCGCTCTTTTTTCTGTTCACGTTTCTGCTCTTCCCATGCATGATACTGCTTTTCGCGCTTGAACTGTTCTTTTTCATCCGCTAACTTACGGTATTCTTCTTTCAGAATATCTAACTTCATATTCAAAAGACTTTTTTCCTGTTCTAACAGTTTTTCTTCCCGCTCTAGTTCTTTCCTCTTCCGTTCTAACTTTGCGGTTTCCTGAAAGCACCATTGCTGAAAATGCTCGGCATTGCTATTCTGAGCTTTTCCCATGCTATCCGCTCCTTTGTATCTTCGCCTGACCCGCCACTTTGCATACTTTGTGCATTTTTGCTATTCCACCTAATTTTATACTATCTAAAATAAAATAGCAAGTGCCAAGGTGTGACTCCTAGGAATCCTGCCCTTGGCACTGACTGCATGTTTTGTATGGAATTTTTTATGTGATCTTAAATATCTTTAAATATCATCTAAGGTTTCTTTGATTTTTCCCATAAATCCTTTTTTCTTTGATTTTTCCGGTTTTTCTTTATTTCCGGCTGCCCCATTCTGGCTGTTTAAGGAATTGCCACTGACCTCATCAAATTTACGCAATGCCTCTTTTGCCTCACTGCTTAAGCCTGTCGGCACCTGTACCACTAAGGTAACATAGTGGTCACCACGGACATTCTTATTTCGAAGTGACGGCACACCTTTTCCTTTTAAACGAACCTTAGTGTCTGTCTGTGTTCCCGGTTTCACATCGTATAAGACATCCCCATCTATGGTACTGATACGGACTTCTCCACCAAGTGCTGCCTGTGCAAAAGAGATTGGTGCTGTAGAATAAAGGTTGGTATCCTGTCTCTGGAAGATCGGATGACCGCTGATCATAACTTCTACTAACAGGTCGCCTCTTGGACCGCCATTGATGCCCGGCTCGCCTTTATCACGGATGCGCACGCTCTGACCATTGTCAATTCCTGCCGGGATCATAACACTGATCTTCTTTCTCTTTGCAATATAGCCTGTTCCATGACAGTCTTTACATTTTTCTTTGATGATCTGTCCTGTTCCACCACATTCCGGACAGGTCTGTACATTCTGTACCATACCAAAGAGTGACTGCTGGGTGTACATAACTTTTCCTTTTCCACCACATTTTGGACAGGTGTCTTTGCTTGTTCCCGGTTTCGCACCGGAACCGCCACAGGTGGTACAGTCATCTTTTAATGTGATCTCGATCTGTTTCTCACAGCCGAAAACTGCTTCCTCAAATGTAATACGCACTCTTGCGCGTAAATTGGCTCCTCGTCTTGGTCCATTGTCCGGTCCTCTCCTGGAAGTCCCTCCTCCGAAGAAGTCACCAAATATATCACCAAATATATCGCCAAAATCCATGCCTGAGAAATCAAATCCACCGGCTCCGCCTGCACCACCTTCGAAGGCAGCATGACCAAACTGGTCATACTGTTTTCTCTTTTCAGGATCACTAAGTACTGCATATGCCTCGGACGCCTCTTTAAACTTCTTTTCAGCCTCTTGATCCCCCGGATTCATGTCAGGATGATATTTTTTTGCCAATGCACGATATGCTTTTTTGATTGCTGCATCATCGGCATTTTTTTCGACGCCGAGGACTTCATAATAATCTCTTTTCTGTTCTGCCATAATCTGTTCCTTCTTTTATCGTGTATAAGGGCTGACGGCAGATGCCGCCAACCCTTTTCCTCTAAAGCCTGCCTCACTGTCTGCTGCAGTATTTTTGCCTGCTTTTATACCTCTTTATAATCTGCGTCTACTACATCATCATCTGCATTGCTTCCTGCATTTGCACTGCCCATATCAGGACCTGCTGCTCCCATGTCCGGACCTGCACCCTGTGCCTGCTGAGCCTGCTCATACATCTTAGCAAATACTTTCTGTGCACTCTCTGTCAGTTTCTCTTTTGCTGCTTTCATCTCTGCAACCTGATCATCTGTCATATCTTCTGCATTCTGATGTGCTTCTACCATTGCTTTTAATGCATTTAAGTCTGCTTCTACTGCTGACTTATCTGCTGCATCAAGGGATGAACCTACTTCCTCTAATGCTTTTTCTGTCTGGAATACGAAAGCATCTGCATCATTTCTGGTATCAATTGCCTCTTTTCTCTTCTTATCCTGTGCCTCGAATTCAGCTGCCTCTTTGACTGCCTTTTCGATATCATCATCAGACATATTAGAACCTGCTGTGATTGTGATATGCTGCTCTTTTCCTGTTCCTAAATCTTTTGCAGATACATTTACGATACCGTTTGCATCAATATCGAAAGTTACTTCGATCTGCGGTACACCACGACGTGCCGGTGGGATTCCATCTAAACGGAACTGTCCTAAGGATTTGTTATCTCTTGCGAACTGTCTCTCACCCTGTACAACGTTGATATCTACAGCTGTCTGGTT
>OHUY01000427.1_pt1 | contig 15075 bp, 9 predicted proteins | sample 1579301 | NCBI WGS metagenome assembly OHUY01 (sample SAMEA3882520, study PRJEB24775) | human gut metagenome | biome: human-associated habitat; feature: intestine environment; material: feces | place: Netherlands | collected 2009/2010
TCACCCGAATTCAGTTGCCGTAGCCCGCTACGGCGCCCTCATCCGGGCAAAATATACCACAAATTGTGACGCACATCTTGCAGAAAGCCTTTTTCAGACACGCTCTAATCTTGTAAAACATTGTAGCATTGTTTTGCCGAAAAATAAATAATATTGTACAAAATCAATAAAAAATTATGCGATATGTATGAAGATTGTTAATAAAATACCAAAAAACATATAACGATGATCCCCTGGTGCGTTGATGGAAGTATTATTTACGAGGGTTGCTATAGATTGGTTGTGAGTTATGGAGAATGGAATAAACAGTGATGGGTGTGGAAATGGGAAACAGAAGAGAATATTCTATAGAAGTAATATATGTGAAATGATATAATGATTTTCAGTCTATTATTGACTGTCAGAAAAAGAGAAAAGATGAGATAAAAAATGTATACAGCAGAACGAATAGAAGAATTGGATGAAAATAGGAGCCTGATAAAAGTGACAGATTAACAGCCTGATATTTTGACTGCGAAAAGTGAATAATCATAAGAAAATCTTAAGAATTTGTCCCTTTCATATTAAGATGCTTCGATTATTCTAATAGCAGAAACACAAAATAAGAAGCCGGAGTGTCTGTAATGAGAGATTTCAGACAGGCATTTCGGATGATGAGGGAGGTGTATAAAGTGGCAAATATTCTGGTCTGCGATGACGATAAAGACATTGTAGAGGCAATCAGCATTTATTTGGAGCAGGAAGGCTATGTGGTTTTTAAAGCATATGATGGTTTGGAAGCAATCAATATACTGCGCAGTCAGCCGGTGGATCTGCTGATCATAGATATTATGATGCCGAAGCTGGATGGCATCCGGGCTACTTTGAAGATAAGGGAAGAGAATCCTCTTCCGATCATTATTCTTTCTGCGAAATCAGAAGATGCAGATAAGATCCTTGGATTAAATGTAGGAGCAGATGATTATGTGACAAAACCTTTTAATCCGCTGGAACTGGTGGCGAGGGTGAAATCACAGCTTCGCAGATATACAAGGCTGGGAGCAGCAATACCTGTGGAGAATGCTCATATCTACGAGACAGGAGGTCTGAGTATAAACGATGATCTGAAGGAAGTCAGGGTAGACGGTGATGTGGTAAAGCTGACACCTATTGAGTACAATATCCTGTTTCTTCTGATGAAGAATCAGGGAAGGGTATTTTCCATTAATCAGATCTACGAAAACATCTGGAATGAGGAAGCAGTTGCAGCAGATAATACAGTGGCAGTGCATATCCGGCATATCAGAGAAAAAATTGAAATTAATCCAAGGGAGCCAAGATACCTGAAGGTTGTGTGGGGACTTGGGTATAAAATTGAAAAAATTTAACCGAATCAAGTAGCGAAGCGGATGATTTTATCCGCTTGACCTAAATCAAGTAACGGAGCGAATGCAAAGGAAAGGGACAAAATTATGAAGGGAAAAGGATACAGGAGCAATGTTGCCAAGGCGGTCTGGATCGTGATCGTACATCTGGCGGCTGTGGCAGCTGTGATATGTGCAGCATTTTTTGTAATGATTTATCAGACGGGAATCCGTCTGGATGACAGAGGGAAAAGTTACATTCAGTCAGAGGGATTCAGGGAGCGTCTGAATTCCAGAGGTACGGATATTCTGGAAAGTCTGTCAGCAAAAGAGGATATAAATTATCTTACAAACGCAGGTTCATCGGCAGTGATCGATCTGGCAGAGTTTGAAGAAAAGGAAATCAACCGTGATTCGTTGAGGGAGCTTTCTTTTAAGAATACATCTGGCGTGGCATATTCTGTAAAAGATCTGCTGGAGTGGGCGCAGGACTGGATCGGAGTTAGAGAGGGATATGATGATGGAAGTCTTGACGATGCAGGGCAGTTTATCCAGTGTAAGGCCTCGGATGGCAGCAGTTATTATTTTTCCTTAAGTGATTTTAAGAAACTGGCGACAGATGGGATATTAAAGGTTAATTATGATCAGGATATCATGGAAGAGTATGATGATTCCTATGAGACAAAATTTGCAGAAAAAACAGAAAAACAGAAAATAGATGCTGCCATTGAGCTGGGTTACTGGAGCGATTCAGATGACCGAAGTCTGGGAAGTATTACAGATAAAGAACATAATACAGAATATCCGGAGTTTTATTTCTGTGAGATAGAGGAATTTACAGAGAAATTCAAGCCTCAGGGTGCGGAAAGTCTTCCGGATGCAGTCAATTCCAGTACGGAATGGAATGGAAAACTTGAAGATGCCTATAGTGAACTGGCCAAGGTTCTGGACTGTATCAGAGCTGTTCAGGATGATATAAATGTCAGTGACTGTGCCATATCACTTACGTCTGTATACCATACGTCCGGAGACTATGAGGAAGGGAGTACCAATCTCACATATCTTTTCGCAGATAAAGAGAAAAAGACAATCTATACAAACAGAAAAGCATACAGCAGCTATTCACAGCTGGAGCAGAACCTTGAGACAATATTTAAAGAAAAAGCATATGCAGTTGTTTACCCGGAATTAAGTAAGTGCGTTACAAATATTCCGGATGCAGATCTGCAGGTGTGGAATCATACCATTGACCAGAGCTTTGACACAAAGGATTTTGTGTTTGCAGTTTCGGTTGATACGAAATTTTCTGTGGCAGATTCCATGGCTGATGAGGCAGAAAACTATGAGACATATTCAAAGCTTATGTTTCCGATGCTGGCAGGAGCGGTCTTCGGAAGTGTTCTCTGGCTGATCGGTATGGTGTGGCTGACTGTGACTGCAGGAAGGAAACCGAAGGATGAAGAAATCCATCTGAATGGATTTGACAGATGGTATACAGAAATTGCGGCAGGAGCAGTGATCGGTATATGGCTGGCAGGAACGATCATATCGGGAACGTTGATCGCCAACTCATCATTGGGTTACAGTCATGCAGTGGTGACAGTGATTGTTACCTGTCTCATATGTGGGACTTATACAATGGCATGGTTCCTGATCGGATATCTCAGTCTGGTAAGAAGAATAAAAGCAGGAACCTTATGGAAAAACAGTCTGATTAGAACAGTTCTGAAATGGATTGGAAAATGCAGTGGGAAGCTTGCTGATTTTGCCAGAGCTTTTTCCAGAAATACAGCAGAAAAAGTAAAAGTTCTGCTTGTGGGAGGTGCATTTTTATTCTTGCAGTTCCTGATCATCGGCTGCGTATTCAGTGGTGCAGGAGTATTCCTGCTGGCATTGATGGCTGTAGATGTGGCTGTTATGATTTTCGCCATCAGAAAAGCAGACGGGCAGGATCGTATTATGGATGGTCTGAAGAAAATAAGCGATGGAGAACTGCAATATAAGATCAAAACAGATACACTTACCGGAAAACAGAAGGTGATGGCAGAATATATCAACAATATTGGAGGTCTGGATGCTGCTGTGGAAAACAGCCTGAAAAAAGAAAGAATGCAGACAGAGCTGATCACAAATGTTTCCCATGACCTGAAAACACCTCTGACTTCCATTATCAATTATGTAGATCTGATGAAACGGGAAAATCCGACAGATCCGAAAATACAGGAATATTTACGCATCCTGGATGAGAAATCTCAGAGACTGAAGGTGCTCACAGAGGATGTGGTAGAGGCATCCAAGGCAAGCACCGGAAACATCAAGCTGGAGATGAATGATATTGATTTTGTGGAAATGGTGCAGCAGGTGATCGGAGAATTTGAAGAGAAATTCCAGGAGAAGAATCTGACTATGATGGTACATTTCACAGACGAACCGTCCATTATCTACGCAGACGGCCAGAGAATGTGGCGTGTTCTGGAAAATGTATTCGGTAATGTTGTGAAGTATGCAATGGAAGGCACCAGAGTTTATGCAGAAATCAGCAACAGAAATAAAAAAGTAACTTTTTCTCTGAAAAATATTTCAGCACAGCCCTTGAATATCTCTGCGGATGAACTGACAGAACGGTTTATCAGAGGAGATGTGGCGAGAAATACAGAAGGAAGCGGACTGGGACTCTCTATCGCAAAGAGCCTGACAGAGCTGCAGGGAGGCGAGTTTAAGCTATACCTGGATGGGGATCTGTTTAAGGTAATGATCACATTTGTAGCAAAGAATTACAGTAAATAATATAACGTAGAACAAAGATAAGGCATAGGCCAGTTTATAAAAACTGTTTTATGCCTTATATTTTTGGCTTGTTATAATAATAGAAAAGAAGTATATTAAAAAATCATAGCGACATAAGAAAAGGGGACATAAAAAATGAATTACAGTTTTAACAGCAGAGTCAGATACAGTGAGACAGGTGAGAACGGCAAACTGACATTACCGGGTGTTTTGAACTATTTTCAGGATTGCTGTACATTTCATGCGGAGTCGGTCGGGCTTGGAGGAGACGTGCTGAAGGCAAGAGACAGAGCGTGGGTTCTTTCTTCCTGGCAGGTAATTGTGGATGAGTATCCTGCTATGGGAACGGAAATCAGGATCACGACAGCACCTTATGATTTCAAAGGATTCATGGGTATGCGTAATTTCACCATAGAAACAATGGATGGGAAGAAGCTTGCCTGGGCGAACTCCAACTGGACACATCTGGCCATCAGTACAGGGATTCCGGTGAGATTGACACCTGCAGATACAGACAATTACATACTCGGCGAAAAGCTGGAAATGGATTATGCACCGAGGAAAATCAAACTTCCGGATGACATGACTTCACAGGAATCATTCACAGTGCAGAAGCATCATCTTGACACTAATCATCATGTAAACAACTGTCAGTATATCTGTATGGCAGAAGATTTCCTGCCGGAAGATTTCAAAGTATACCAGATGCGTGCAGAGTATAAGATGCAGGCAAAACTTGGAGATATAATCTGCCCGAAAGCAAAAGCAGAAACAGGAAAGGTGATTGTATCGCTTGATGATACAGACGGAAAAGCATACGCAATTATAGAATTTCAGCAAAAATAACGGTAAAATCTTCTGAACAGGATGAATAGCAGGACAGAATTGACAAAGATATTTCGGAATTGATGTGTGGTTTTGTGAGAGATTTTTTGAATAAATTATTTACAAACAACAAGAAACAATATATAATACATTCATAAACAACAAGAAACAATATATTGTTAAAAACAAACAACATAAAACCACAAAAAGCGGAGGGTATATATATTATGAAAATTCTGGAATCTAAATTCGTACAGGGATTTATCAAAATGGCAAATGATGGTTATCTTCAGGGATGGCATGAGAGAAACGGCGGAAACTTAAGCTATCGTCTGAAACCGGAGGAAGTAGAGATGATTCGTCCCCGTCTGAATGCACCTGGAGAATGGATACCGATCGGGGTAGAGGTTCCGGGATTAGCAGGAGAGTTTTTCCTTGTAACGGGAAGCGGTAAATATTTCAGAAATATTATCGTGGATCCGGAAGTATGTCTTGCGATCATTGAACTGGATGAGACAGGAATGAATTACAGAATCCGCTGGGGCCTGGTTGAGGGCGGCAGACCTACCAGTGAGCTTCCGACTCATCTGATGAATCATGAAGTGAAGAAGAAACTGACAAACGGAAAACATCGTGTTATTTATCATGCACATACGACAAATACAATTGCTCTGACATTTGTTCTGCCACTGGATGATAAGATCTTTACAAGAGAGTTATGGGAATCTGCTACAGAGTGTCCGGTTGTATTCCCGGACGGCGTAGGTGTTGTCGGCTGGATGGTACCGGGTGGAAGAGAAATTGCCATAAAAACAGCAGAATTAATGAAGAAATATGATGTTGTTATCTGGGCACATCATGGAATGTTCTGCTCAGGTGAAGATTTTGACCTGACATTTGGTCTGCTCCATACGGTAGAAAAATCTGCAGAGATCCTGGTGAAGATTCTTTCTATGACTCCAAATAAACTTCAGACTATTACACCGGACAATTTCCGTTCACTTGCAAAAGATTTCAAGGTAAGTCTGCCTGAAGAGTTTTTGTATGAGAAACAGTAAAATAATCAACATACAAGTTGGTACATGTACCGTACAAGTGCTATAATACAGATATTAAGAGATTTTCCGGGTGGGATATGCAGAAAAAAGCCGGAACATCTGAAAGCTGTTGTAAAAGAATATCTGAAAAGCAAAAGGAGAGGTACGAATCATGCTGGAGAAATTAAAAGAGGAAGTTTACAAAGCAAACATGGATCTTCCAAAATACGGACTTGTTACATTTACATGGGGAAATGTAAGCGGAATCGACAGAGAATCAGGACTTTTTGTCATCAAACCAAGTGGGGTTGATTATGATCTGCTGACACCGGATGATATGGTTGTTGTAGACCTGAATGGAAATAAGGTAGAAGGAAAATACAATCCATCTTCTGATACAGCAACTCATGTAGAACTGTACAAAGCATTCCCGAATATCGGAGGAGTTGTACATACACATTCTTCATGGGCAACAAGCTGGGCACAGGCCGGAAGATCAATCCCATGTTATGGAACCACACATGCAGATTATATTTATGGTGAAGTTCCATGTGCACGCTGCCTGGAAGGCAAGGAATTTGAAGAATATGAGAAAAACACAGGACTTCTGATCGTAGACCTGTTTAAGGACAAAGATTATGAAGCAGTACCTGCAGTACTTTGCAAAAACCATGGACCATTTGCATGGGGTAAGGATGCTCATGAAGCAGTACATAATGCAGTTGTTCTTGAGGAAGTTGCCAAGATGGCATCCCGCTGTGAGCTGATCAATCCACAGGTAAAACCTGCACCACAGGATCTGCAGGATAAGCACTACTTCAGAAAACATGGTGCAAATGCATATTATGGACAGGGAAATAAATAATCACTGATCTGAAAATAAAAGATATGAACTTGTTAAAGATATAAAAAATCTCCCGGATAAGAGTAAGCGCTTCTCTTATCCGGGAGATTTTTTGTAGCAGAAGAAACAAGGAAAATTCTTCTGCCATATTGCAGAAAGTCCGGGCAATTTTCTGCAACTTTATCGAAGGAGGAGAACGTTTCAGGGCAGACCGTTAGCATGAATGAAAAAGATGTCATGATCCTTGAAAGATAATAACAGCTGAACTTTAATATTGTATGGTTCGTTTAATTTGCAGTAAACGGGACAGCAACATTTTATTTTGCACCTTAACAATTACATATATTTACCTTATAATGAACTCATAAGAAAATGCAAGAAATTAGGTTGATATACCGGAATAGTAACAGTAAGGATTTCAGACAACCGGAGGAAATGCATATGAAAGAGCAGCAGGAAAAAATAAGAGTATTAGATCCACATATAATACTGATATTATTTATATCAGCGTTTGTATTCGGCATAGGAATGCTGATGATTTTCCTGGAAAGAAAGGAAATAAGAGCAGAGGGATATGAATTTATATTTTTTAGTGTGGAAATATTAATGTTGCTGTTAATCTTGTATTATATGAGAACTGTTGTGCTGAGCAGAGAAGGCTGTACGGTATCCTGGCTGTTTTGGAAGAGAAATTATAAATGGGAAGAGCTTGCTGTTATCAGAGAGGATGTCTGGTATACATATGGTAAAGGAGGGAGCATACGTTATCAGGGGATTGTATTTTCCAAATATGCAGTAAATAAGAAGAAAAAGAAATATACTACCAGGATGATCGTTGATGCGTTTCCGCTTTCAGATTGTTTTTACATTACTTTTGATGAACATGGCAATGTTTTTTCTTATAAATTAGAAAAAGGAAAAAAGCAAGTTATTAGAAAAATGTACGTAAATGTTCGTGAAAAAATGAAGGAATGGGGAGTGGAGGCAGAAAAAGGAGAGGGAATAAAAGAAGAAGAAAAACAAAGACAATATGATGAAATGATAGAATTGAGGAGGCAACAAAGAAAAAAAATTCAAAGCAAAGGAGCAGACTGTACAAATTTAAAAGAATATCAGCAAGAAGTAATAAAGATCAGAGATTTTTTGCAGATAACCATGGTAATACTTATTACGGTACTGCTTATTTGGACAGGGCTGTCTGCTGAAGAGGGAGAAAGAATTCCAATATTGATTCTTGAGTTTTTGATTGATGCACCATTATTGTTTTTCTCTTCAAAAGTCGTAACATTAAGTAAAGAAGGCTGCAAAATATCGTATCTGTTTTTCAAAAAAATGTATAAATGGGAAGAACTTGAAATTATACGTGAAGATTATTTTCCAAGTTTCCGAGACAGGAGAAGCAGAGGGATTGTTTTTTCTAAAAGAAAAAAGAATAAAGCAGGATATATATATACAACACGGGAAATTGTAGGATCAGGTCATATTTTAGAGTGTTTTTATATTGTTCTTGATGCAGATGGAAATATACATTTATATAAGCGTCTGGCAGCAAAGGATGGCAAAACAAAACTGAGAAAAGTAGCTGTAAATATTCCCCAAAAATTAGCGGAATGGGGAGTAGAAATGGAAAAAATGATGAAATATACAGGAGGAACTTATGATTTATAAGAAGATTGAAATTGCAGTAGACGGATATAAAGAAACTGCAGATTTATACACTTATTTTCTGGATAATTCCATTGAAATGCATATCAACAGAAAGCGTCCGGTAGTTGTGATCTGCCCGGGAGGCGGGTATGCTATGACTTCTGACAGAGAAGCAGAACCGATCGCCATGCAGTATCTGGTAAGGGGATATCATGCAGTGATCCTGCGCTATAGCGTAGAACCTGCCAGATATCCACTGGCACTCTTGCAGCTTGCGAAGTCTGTTGCTTTTTTAAGAAAAAATGCTGCAGAGTTTCATATTGATACGAATAAAATTGTTCTGCAGGGCTTTTCCGCAGGTGGTCATCTGGCAGCAAGTCTTGGCGTTTTCTGGAAGAAAGATTTTATTGCACAGACACTTGGGGTAACTTCTGATATGGTGAAACCAAATGGTATGATCTTAAGTTATCCGGTGATCACTTCCGGTGAGTTTGCACATACAGGTTCCTTTGAATGCTTGCTTGGAGAGGATTATAATGATCTTGATAAGAGAAAAGAACAGTCTCTGGAATTCCAGGTATCTAAAGATACACCAACCACATTCCTGTGGCATACAGTGACAGATGATTGTGTTCCTGTAGAGAATTCTCTGTTGTTCTTCAATGCGTTGCGCAAATTTGAAATTCCGGTAGAAATGCATCTTTATCCGGTTGGCGGACATGGTTTAAGTCTTGCAAACGAAGAGACAAGCCACGAAGACGGCGGCTGTGTACAGAAAGAATGCCAGTCCTGGATGGAACTGGCGTGCAAGTGGATGCAGAATATATAATACACGATAAAGAATCTGTCTGAGTGTATGTGAAATTGAATTGGAATAAAATACATCCTGATCTATAGTGAACAGTAACGTAAAATAAGATAATAAAAAATAATAAGGCGGCATTGTGCCGCCTTTATTATTTATGTTATACTGAAATATAAAGCTAATGTCAGAGGATGATGACAGTATAGTATATTTTTAATTTTTTTAAAAAGATACTATCACAACAGAAATGGAGATTATATGATTGAGTTAGGAAAAAAACAGAAATTAACAGTAGTAAAGTCCGTAGATTTCGGTGTATATCTGGGTGAGGATATGCAGGCAGATGCAAAGAACCGTGTTCTTCTTCCGTCCAGACAGGTTCCGGAAGGAACAAAGGAAGGCGACAGCATTGAAGCATTTATCTACAAGGATTCTCAGGATCGTCTTATTGCAACAACAAAAGAACCGAAGCTTCAGGTAGGTCAGACAGCAGTTCTGAAAGTCTCTCAGGTAACAAGGATTGGTGCATTCCTTGACTGGGGACTGGAGAAAGACCTTCTGCTTCCATATCATGAACAGACTCTGAAAGTAAGAGAGGGAGAAGATGTGCTGGTAGCACTCTATATTGACAAGAGCAGTCGTCTCTGCGCAACTATGAAGGTTTATCATTATCTTTCCACCAGAACTCCTTATGTAGTGGGAGATATGGTGAAAGGTCGTGTTTATGAGATCAGCGACAGATTCGGTGTATTTGTGGCAGTTGATGATAAATATTCTGCACTGATCCCTGCAAGAGAAGCCAAGGGAAAATACCGCCCGGGCAAGATCCTTGAGCTGCGTGTCAGCGAAGTAAAAGAAGACGGAAAAATGAACGTCACAGATCGTCAGAAAGCATATCTTCAGATCAATGAGGATGCGGAGAATGTCCTTGAAGTGATCAATGAATTTGCAGGTGTTCTTCCATTTGATGACAAGGCATCACCGGAAGTGATCCAGAGAGAATTTGGTCTGAGTAAGGGAGCATTTAAACGTGCCATTGGCCATCTGATGAAGGAAGGCAAAGTAGAGATTAAGGACAAGAGAATCTACGCGAAATAGTAACAGACAAGCAAGTCCCCACCCAATGATTATTGCTTTTCGCAATTGAAGCATGGGACTTACCTGATTCAGTTAAATTTATAAAAATATGCTGCGATAAAATTGCAGATATTAGAACAGGAGAGAAATAGAGTTGGAGTTTACACATCTTCACGTCCATACAGAATACAGTCTGCTGGATGGTTCCAATAAGATAAAAGAATATGTAGCCCGTGTCAAAGAACTTGGCATGGACAGTGCGGCGATCACAGATCATGGAGTTATGTATGGTGTGATTGATTTTTATCGTGCAGCAAGAGCCGAGGGAATCAATCCGATTCTGGGATGTGAGGTTTATGTAGCCCCCGGCTCCCGATTTGACCGTGAAGCAGGAAGCGGCGAAGACAGATATTACCACCTGGTTCTTCTGGCAGAGAATAATCAGGGTTATGCAAATCTGATGAAAATTGTGTCCAAGGGTTTCACAGAAGGATTCTATTATAAACCGCGAGTAGATCTTGCGGTATTAAAAGAGTACCATGAAGGGATTATTGCCTTAAGTGCCTGCCTTGCAGGTGAGGTTGCCAGATATCTTCAGAGAGGCATGTATGAGGATGCAAAGGCAGCAGCTCTTCGTTATCAGGATATTTTTGGCAAAGGGAATTTCTTCTTGGAATTACAGGATCATGGAATCCCTGCGCAGAGACTGGTAAATCAGGAACTTCTCCGTATGCACGAAGAAACAGGGATTGACCTTGTGGCAACCAATGATGTGCATTATACAAGGGCGGAGGATGCTGATCCTCATGATATTCTTCTCTGTCTGCAGACAAACAAGAAACTGGCAGATGAGGACAGAATGCGTTATGAGGGCGGCCAGTATTATGTGAAATCCCCGGAAGAAATGGCAGAACTTTTCCCATATGCTTTGGAGGCCCTGGAGAATACTCATAAGATTGCACAGAGATGTCATGTTGAGATTGAATTTGGCGTGACCAAGCTTCCAAGATTCGATGTGCCGGATGGTCTTACATCCTGGGAATATCTGAACAAGCTATGCTTCGAGGGACTGGAGGAACGTTATCAGCCGGTTACAGAGGAATTAAAAGCTCGTCTGAATTACGAATTATCTACTATAAAAAATATGGGCTACGTGGATTACTTCCTTATAGTATGGGATTTTATTAAATATGCCCGCGATCATGACATTATGGTAGGACCGGGACGTGGCTCTGCAGCGGGAAGTCTGGTTGCTTATACCTTGGGCATCACACAGCTTGATCCTATTCGCTATGATCTGCTCTTTGAGCGATTTCTGAATCCGGAACGAGTATCTATGCCTGATATTGACGTTGACTTCTGCTTCGAAAGAAGGCAGGAGGTTATTGAATATGTCCGCCGTAAATATGGGGATGATTGTGTGGTTCAGATCGTTACTTTTGGTACGCTGGCAGCCCGTGGTGTGATCCGGGATGTGGGCCGTGTACTGGATATGCCTTATGCACAGGTGGATTCCATTGCGAAAATGATCCCGCAGGAATTAAATATTACTATAGATAAAGCCCTTACTATGAACCCTGAGCTGAAAAAAGCATATGAAGAGCAGGATGAAATTCATTATCTGATCGATATGGCAAGACGTCTGGAGGGACTTCCCAGACATACCTCCATGCATGCGGCAGGTGTTGTTATCAGCCAGAAGGACGTATCAGAATATGTACCGCTTTCCAGAGCATCAGACGGGTCTATTGTCACTCAGTTTACTATGACAACACTGGAAGAATTGGGACTTTTAAAAATGGACTTCCTGGGACTTCGTACTCTGACTGTGATCCAGAATGCAGTAAAGCTGATCCAGAAGGATGCAGGAGTGACTTTGGATATGCAGAAGATTAATTATGATGATAAAAAGGTTTTGGATTCCCTTGGCACCGGTCGTTCTGATGGTGTATTTCAGCTTGAAAGTGCGGGAATGAAAAACTTCATGAAGGAACTGAAGCCTCAGAGTCTGGAAGATGTGATCGCAGGAATTTCTCTTTACCGCCCGGGCCCCATGGATTTTATCCCTCAGTATATCCGGGGCAAAAACCGTCCGGATACCATCCGTTATGACTGTCCTCAGCTGGAGCCGATCCTGAAACCCACCTACGGCTGTATCGTATACCAGGAGCAGGTAATGCAGATCGTCCGTGACCTGGCGGGATATACTCTGGGCCGAAGCGACCTGGTGCGCCGTGCCATGAGTAAAAAGAAGCAGGCCGTCATGGAAAAAGAGCGGGCGAACTTCATCTACGGCAATCCGGAGGAGAATGTCCCCGGCTGTATCGCCAACGGCATTGATGAACAGACCGCAGGACAGATCTACGATACCATGATGGATTTCGCCAAGTATGCGTTTAACAAGTCCCATGCGGCTTGTTATGCGGTGGTGGCTTATCAGACGGCGTATTTAAAATACTATTATCCCGTAGAATTCATGGCGGCACTGATGACCTCCGTCATCGATAACCCGAAAAAAGTATCGGAGTATATTTTGAACTGCCGGAACATGAATATCGCCATTCTGCCGCCGGATGTAAATGCGGGAGAAGCCGGATTCTCTGTGACAGACGGCAAGATCCGCTATGCCCTGACGGCCATCAAAGGTGTGGGACGTCCGGTCATCGACAGCCTGGTGCAGGAGCGTAAGGAGAGAGGCCCCTTCACAAACCTGAAGGACTTCATCACCCGCATGTCCGACAAAAAAGAGATGAATAAGCGGGCCATTGAGAACCTGATCAAAGCAGGAGCCATGGATGGACTGGGCGGCACCAGAAAACAGTTCATGAGCGTCTATGTGCAGATCGCGGATCACATCGCCCATGACAAGAAAAACAACCTGGCAGGACAGATTTCCCTGTTTGATATCGCCGGCGAAGAAGATAAGGAAGAATTCGATATCCGGATGCCGAATGTAGGTGAATACAGCAAGGAAATGCTGCTTGGCTTTGAAAAAGAGGTCCTGGGTGTCTATGTCAGCGGTCATCCTTTGGAGGAATACCAGGAGCTGTGGCAGAACTGCATCAGCAATACCGCCGGAGACTTTGCGCTGGATGAAGAGTCCGGAGAGGTGGAACTGGTCAAGGATCAGGCGAATGCAGTCATCGGTGGACTGATCGCGGACAAAAACGTAAAATACACCAAGAACGACAAGATCATGGCATTTTTAAATGTGGAGGATCTGATCGGCAACGTGGAAGTCGTGGTATTTCCCCAGGTATACGAGCGCTACAACACTTTGCTTACAGAGGATGCCAAAGTGTTCATCCGGGGCAGAGTGTCCCTGGAAGAGGACAAGGACGGCAAGCTGATCTGCGACCAGATCATCAGCTTCGAGGATGCACAGGAAGCCAGAGCGGCGAACCAGCCACTGTTCCCAAGGAATTACGGAGGCCGGGGAGGCAGCCGCGGCGGATCCTATGGAAATGGGAACGGCAGTGGGCAGCAGCCGGTCGGTGCCATGTCAGGCGGACAGACAGGCCGAACAGTGGAACAGACACAACCGGGTCAGCGGCCGCAGAACGCCGGAACCGGGCAGAAAAAAGGCATGCCCGCGGGGGCCTGGATCCAGTTTCCCAATATGGAAGCCTATAAGGCCAGAGAACAGGAATTGTTACAGGCCATCGCTGACTCCGACGGCAATGACGATGTGGTGATCTACCTGAGAGATATTAAAAACATCAAGATCCTGCCTGCAAATCTCAGGGTAAAAGCCGATGAGACATTAATGGAAAAGCTTGCATCGCAGTTTGGAAAAGAAAATGTTAAATTTATAACGAAACCTATTGAAAACCGCTCAAAAATAGATTAAAATAAAGAATCGAGAAGAGAAAATTATTCGTTCGTTTACTTAGGAGGTAACAGTCATGGCAAAAGAGATTAAGACGATCGGCGTACTGACCAGCGGCGGTGATGCACCGGGAATGAACGCTGCTATCCGTGCAGTTGTTCGTACAGCCATTGCAAGAGGACTGAAGGTTAAGGGTATTAAAAAAGGTTATCAGGGTCTTTTGAATGAAGAGATTGTAGATATGGAAGCCAAGGATGTGTCCGATATTATCCAGCGCGGTGGTACCATCTTAGGAACCGCACGTTGTTTGGAGTTCAAGGAAGCGGAAGGACAGAAAAAGGGCGCTGAGATCTGTAAAAAGCACGGTATCGACGGTATCGTTGTCATCGGTGGTGACGGTTCCTATCGTGGAGCACAGGCTCTGTCCAGACTGGGCATCAACACCATCGGCCTTCCCGGAACCATCGACCTGGATATCGCATGTACTGAGTACACCATCGGCTTCGATACCGCAGTGAACACTGCAATGCAGGCTATTGATAAAGTTAAGGATACCTCTTCCTCTCACGAGAGATGCAGTATCATCGAGGTAATGGGCAGAAATGCCGGATACATTGCTCTGTGGTGCGGTATTGCCAACGGCGCCGAGGATATCCTGCTTCCCGAGAAGTACGATTACAACGAACAGAATATTATCAATAATATCATTACCAACCGTAAGCATGGCAAGACCCATCACATCATCATCAATGCCGAGGGAATCGGACATTCCACTTCCATGGCACGCCGTATCGAGGCAGCTACCGGTATTGAGACCCGTGCTACGATCTTAGGTTACATGCAGCGTGGAGGAAGCCCTACTGCGAAGGATCGTTACTATG
>OHUY01000434.1_pt1 | contig 14923 bp, 24 predicted proteins | sample 1579301 | NCBI WGS metagenome assembly OHUY01 (sample SAMEA3882520, study PRJEB24775) | human gut metagenome | biome: human-associated habitat; feature: intestine environment; material: feces | place: Netherlands | collected 2009/2010
CGGTGCGGTAGGCGCTCTCTGTTTTTGGCTCCTCAATTTCCGGGCTGTTACCGTGCCAGACAACGGCCTTGCAAACGTGTATCTCACCATTTGCAAGGTCCTGCTTTTGCAGGGCCATTACCTCGCCCAGGCGCAGGCCCGCGTACATCATGATAGCTGGACATAGGCCAAAGCCCTCAGGGTGGGCCTTAACATCTGCTATTTCTGCGTCAGTGGGGGCACGGCGCTTGCTTTGGGGCAGGCCCTGGGGGAGCTTGAGCAGCGCACAGGGGTTACAATCTCCGCCCATCTCTGCACACCAATACTGCCAGATCAGGGACAACACGGACTTTTGCCCGGCAATGCTTTTGTAGGCATAGCCCTGGGCGGCCATGTGCATCAGTTGGCGGTTGATGTCTGTGCTGGTGATCTCACGCATGCCAAGCTGGCCAAACCAGCTGATGGCAACTTCCACTTTGTGGCGGTAGCCCCGGCGGGACCCGTATTTGATGGCCGGCTCTTTTTCTGCCCAGAACGCCTCTGCTACCTCGCGGAACGGATCGCCCTTTTCTCGGCGGATGGATGCCTCAACAACCGCGGCATCAATTTTGGCTTGAACCTCTCTGAGTGTGCGACCATAGAAGTGGCGTTTTTTGCCGTTGATAACACGGCAGCGCTCCACCAGGCCGTCAGGGCGCTTTGCTACACTTGGCATTGTACAACAACCTCCATACAGATACACTTTGACAAGCCTGCCCGGAGGTGGTACAATACGATTGCTGGGTCGTTTGTTCCACCTTTGGGCAAGCTGATCTATTTAACGCTCTCGGTGTTGGCGCACCGGGGGCGCTTTTTCTATTTCAGCATCCGCGACTTTGTAATATTTCACAAAGCAGGTCAGCTTTCGTCTTTCTTCTTCCATTGGCTGCGTAGGCCATCAATGTGCTCAAACAAATCTTCCTTTATATCAGCCCACATGGGGTCAAGGATGAAGTCAATGCCTTCCCGGCGGGCCAGCTTTGCCGCGGGCACAAAATCGCTGTCACCTGCAATTAGGATGATCTGATCCACCTGCTTTTTGAAGGCAAGAGACGAAATATCAATACCGATACGCATATCAACACCCTTTTGCTGGGCAACGAACATGAAATCTTCTTCTGTCAACGAATCCAAGGTGCGGGTGCCTGCCAAGAGCTTCTTAGTGACATCCGGGCGCAGGTTGTAGCAAGCCTGGTTAGACAGTTCCCCCAACCGCAATGCAAATTTGCGCCGCTTCTTCAGTTCTTCAAGGAATGTAAGAGTCCAGGTGTATGTCTCGGATTTATCCAAATCGACATTGCGCTTTGTAAGCGGATGGTAAATGCTGCGGCGTCCGATTGGTTTGCAATCGTAGTAAAAAATACGATACAATTCGCGAGAGGCGTTTCCGTCTCTGTCCTGCATGTGCGCATGGCAATAGGCACTTAACTCCTTTGCACGCTCTTCTGCAGTTTTCTTGCCCCAGAGATGGGCTGCGCGTTTACGATAAAAGCCGCCATCCACTAGAATTGCTGTTTTAGACACACTAACACATCCTTATAAAAATATAAGACCCCAGGATTCAGCCAATCCCCTTATCATGGGGGGCTTACTACCAGGGGTCTGTTAAGCATAAATGAAACATTGTGTTCCACATGGTAGCCTTTCGGCTACACCCCTATTATATGCTATTTATTCAGTTTTGTAAACCCCTTGTTCTAATTTTTAAGAATCTGTTTATCTCTTATTGCTTACAGTCCACGGCAAAAACCTACGGCTTTGCCCTCTATTTCGATTTCGTTTATTTGCTGTTTTGTATAAATCATGGGGTCAAAGGCGGGGGGGGTCGGCCTGGAGAAGAACGGTATCGCCGGGCGTTTTTATTGCTTTTCTTCAACGAGTTTCAGAAACAGTTTTCCAGTGGCGAAGGCATCGGCAACAGCACGGTGCTGATCTGGCTGAAAAATGTGGTAGTATTCGCATAATGTCCCTAGTTTGTGATCATATACATCATAGTCTTTATCGGTCATCTCCCCATTTCGATATGTTGGTCCTTTTAGCAGTCGCTTGCTTTGCTCATAAGTGCAATAATATTTTCGATTGGAGTCTATCAATTTGCTTCCAGATCGGTGAATAAACTTTAAGTCAAATTTCAAGTTGTGAGCAACAACAGCGCTTTTGCCAACAAAAGCATCGAAAGCGGGAAGAACTTGCCAGATAGCGGGTGCATTTGCAACCATATCGTCTGTAATATGGTTGATAGAGGACGCTTCCTCTGGGATGGGCTTTCCGGGATTTACCAGAGTTTCAAATGCGGCCACAGGGATACCATTTTCAAAACGGATGGCACCTATCTCTAAAATTTTATCCTTGGCGGCAGAGAGCCCGGTGGTTTCAGTATCAAACACGACAAAACTGTTATATTTTCCATTGGCGGTTATGTTTGAAAATTTTATATCGTCCAATTCGTCCAATGGCCGACATTTCAATTTGACGCCAGACAAAACAATTTCTGCTTTAGGCAGATTCTCAAGCTCTTCTTTTGCGGCTTCCATGCCCTGCTTTAAATAGTTTTGACGGGCACGCTTTGCAGCACATGATTCGCATTCGCCAAGGCTGTTAAGTTTCAAAAATAGTCCAAACTTCCCACAGGTTTTGCACCGTGCCATATACTCTCCTATAGTTTGCGGCAAAGCCCAACGGCCTTGCCTTCAATCGTGATTTCATTCATAGCCTCTCCCATGCGAATGATGGTTGGAAATGCCGGGTTTTCGGCGCGCAGTTCGATGTGGTCCTTAAAAACAAACACGCGCTTGAGCGTGGCCTCACCGTCAATGAGGACGGCAGCGACCTGGCCGTTCTCAACCATCGGCTGGCAGTGTATGGCGACAACATCGCCGTCCTTAATTTTCGGCTCCATGCTGTCACCTTGACAGAGCAGCGTAAAATCGGCATGCCAATCGCTGGGGACTTCATCGTAGGTCTCGACATTCTCCTCCGCGAGGATGGGTGTTCCGCAGGCGATTTGCCCCACACGCGGGATGCGGTCCCGCTTCGGCAGCGGCTGGAACCCGGCGGGGATAGGGGTAGCGGCAACAGGATCTTTCCGTTCTACGGTTGATCGCCCCATGAGATAATCCATGTCGACATTGAAAATGTCTGCGATAGCTTCAAGCGTTTCAAAATCTGGTTCGCGGCTGCCAGTTTCATACATGCCTATCGTACTGCGGGATACTTTTAGCAAGGCAGCGAGTTGCTCTTGCGTTATGCCTCTCTCGATGCGAAGGGATTTTATAATTGCCGAAAATTTAGCCATGCGAAGTCAATCCTCTCTGTGTACTAATCTTATAATATCACGAATCGTGAGAAAGTCAACCGCAAAATGTCACGGAATGTGTTGACAAATATCAAGAGCGTGATATACTGTATATATAGTCACGGTTCGTGACAAATGAAAGCGAGGTGATTCTGATGGATTCGGAGAAGATTGCGCAAACATTGGTTGAACTGCGGGGCGCTCGACCGCGCGCCGAGGTTGCAACAGCGCTGGGGGTAAGCGTTTCTGCACTGGCAATGTACGAGACTGGCGCTAGAATCCCCCGCGATGAAACAAAGCGTAAAATCGCGCAGTATTACGAGAAAACCGTGGAGGAGATTTTTTACGCCTAAAAATGTCACGATAAGTGACAAACAGCGTGTCCACCTTGGACACAAGGGAGAAATGACCATGAACAACCATGATGACAACGAAAAAAGGCGCAGACGCCGCTGGCTGCACTGGCTGAATCTGTACAGTGCGGCTGTGTCTACACTGGCGGTGCTGCTGGCAATCGCACACGCATTACAGAAAATGTAGAACAATCTCAACGATAATGGCGATGGTTGCCATTATCGCAGCATAGACCGCAACAATGTGGGTAAGAAAAAAATCCCAATTAGCGCGGCGGCGAGATTCAAGCGCCTCCGCGGCGGGGTTGGTTAGGGTGACGATAGTGTTTTCATCCATTTCGCAATCAGAAAAATCTAGCATTCCAATTCCGGCATCTTCCTGCAGGGTGAGATAGTCTGAGATGCCTGTGGCACTCAGAATTTTTGGCAGCGTGCGGTATTTCCGCACGGCCTTGAAAATTCGGTACTGATTATTCGTCAATTCACACACATCCTTTCTGCCTCGATTGTACCACGGCGGGCAGATGCAGGCAACACCGTGTCCAACATGGACACAAGGGAGGCAATACCATGGCAAAAGAAAAAGAGGGCTACCGCGATGCGCTGGAACGTATTCGTAACGAGGCATCAGGTGAGCTGGTAACAGTGGCTGAGGCTGCGCACATCGTCTACGGCACTGATCCGTGGGCGGCGCGCAAGGTTACGGCCAACATTCGCGGCTGGATCGGCCAGGGCAGGGATAAGCGTATTCCCGCCACTGCGCTGGCCCGGCAGATCTGTTGAGCAGGGGAGGGATGGAGCAGATGACGCCGGAAGATCTGGCCTGGGTACAGACCCGGCTGAAAAACTGCACAAACGTCCGCCACCAGCTAAAAATCTGTGCGGAATGTCTATGCACAAAAAAATCTGATCTGCTGGTGCGCCTGGGGTATGGCAGCATGGATGAACTCTGTGCAGCATATCCTGTGCGGCGCGTCAGCCTGCTGCCCAAGCGTGTCCGCAACACGGTGCCGCCGGAGGCAATGCTGGAGGGCGTGCTGTGTTACTACGGCGGATTTGACCTTGACGCCGTGCGAAAGATGCTCGGCTGCACGCAGGATATGGCATCAGCAACCGTCAGGTGCAGAGTGTACGACTAGCGGCAAGAGCACCCAGCACTTGCCGCTGGAATGCCGCCCAAACGACCGAAACCAAAAGAGGGAGTAAAAAGCATGAAAATGACCATTGACAAAAAGGGCCTGCCGGCCTACGCATATGCCAGGAGCCGCTACACCAACAACATTGTCCGCGTGGTACGCGGGGAACGCGCCCTGTTTGGCGTTGTCAGCCAGGATTGCGTGGATGCCCTGAACAATGCGGCAGGCGTTACCCGCGCCCAGGCTGCTGCCATGTACGGCGGGGCCATGTACGGGTGGAACAGCCCCATGGCTGACCCCAAGAATTACAGTGATACAGGCTCATACATCGGGCCGGAAATGGAGAATGCAAATGGAGAAGAGTGATAACACCAAAAACCTGGCCTTGCTGGCAAACAATGAGATCAACGTCAGCGTTTTGGAAGTGGCCGCTGAGGGCGTGCGCGTTAAGCTGTGGCCGAACGCGGACGCTGTGCGCGCGCACCTGGAAGAGGCCACAGCACGCCTGCCCGGCGGGCTGAAAGGCTACAGCGTGCGGCACTATGTATGCGGGCGGTATCTGTACTGCGCCATTGCCCTGGGCGACATCACAAAAGACGCGCCCTGCCCGGCAAGCTACCAGGTCAACACGGACAGCTACCTGAACGAGGCAGAGGGCAGCCTGGTTGCCGCTGCTGCAGAGTGGAGCATTGGCAAAGGGGTGCTTGCCCTGCCGCCGCTGCGTATCAGCAAGGACCGCGTGCAGATCAACCCGGTGGCAGGCCGTGACGGCAAGACAATCCACCACTACACACTGCCCGACCGGCTGACTGTGGCAGATATCCGCTATAACGATGACTACAGCGTGGCGGCTGTCCAGCTGCGCAAGGCATCGGACGGGGGGCTGATCGAATGGCAGGCAAAGTGATTGCCCACCTTGTGGGGTGGTATATCCCCAACGGGCAGCCAAACGCCAACGGGATGGATGGACTGACCATTGATGGCGGGTATCTGCTGGAAGCCCAGCGCATGCACGCCGAATTGGAGCGCCGCGCCCGCGGGCAGCCGTTGGCCGTGGAGATCGACATCAAACCGGTGCGGGATAAGCGCACGCTGGATCAGAACCGGCTCATGTGGGCCCTGCTTAACAGGCTGGCCCTGGCATTGAGCGGCGATATCCCCGGCGGGGTAACGGCTGAGGAATGTTACCTGGATCTGCTGGCAGAGTTCGGTGCAGAGGTTGAGACCTGGCGCGTGCCCGCCAAAGCGTTACCGGCGCTGCGCAGCGCCTACCGCGTGGTACAGATGGTTGAACTGCTGGACAACGGCGAGTGCATTGTCAAGGTTGGCGTGGGCAGCTCCAACTTTGACCGCGCCCAGATGCGGGATTTTATTGATCGCATTTTTGACCGGCTGTACCAGGCAGGCGTGGACGATGTCGAAACCACCCAGCAATACCGGGATTGGAGGCGGGTGGATGAATTGCACTAAGTGCGGCAGCAGCCAGGTACATGTGACGGATACCCGCGCCAAGGGCACGCGGTGCATCTATCGCAGGCGGCACTGTCTGACATGCGGCAACCGCTGGACAACGCTGGAGCTGCCCGTGGGCGACCTGCGGCAGGCTGTGGGCGTGATCAACGGCCTGGAGGGGCGCAAACATGGCAAAAAGCATCCTGCAAAGTGAGCGCGAATGCTACCTATGCCGCAAATGGTATAACCTGCACACCACGCGGGGGCTGGAAGAACATCACATCCTGTTTGGCCGCGGGCGGCGGGAACTGTCCGAACGGTACGGCCTGAAAGTATGGCTGTGCCATAGCCACCACAATGAGCCGCCGCTGGGGGTGCATTTTGACCCGCAGGCCCGGCGGACCTTAGAACGGGCAGCTCAAGAAGCATTTGACAATCTCCACGGCCCCGGCAGTTTTGCCGGGGTGTTTGGAGAAGATATATAGGGAGGGAGTACAATGTCCCAAATCGTGAACAAAAAAAGCGTGCTGGAAATGGCGATGGGCGCGATTGCCGAAATTACGGATTATGAGGTGGAGCGCGTTGTGGCCAACATTATGGACCCCAACACCGCCGCTAAGGCAAAGCGCAAGATCACCATCACACTGACCTTTACGCCGGATGACTACCGCCAGCAGATCGGCATGGATGCGCAGGCGAAAACCAGCCTGGTGCCGGTGCAGCCGGTGCGCACAAACCTGTGCATCACTAAGGGCCGGGATGGTGAGCTGCTGCTGGCAGAGATGACCCCGCAAGTCCCCGGCCAAGTAGATATGGACGGGGTGGAATCCCCTGAACCTGCCATTGCCCGCGTGGGCCGTGGCACATGCTAAAAGATAGGAGATACAGAGATGGAAGTTAGCTTTTTGAAAGACGCTATCAACCGCATTGCCGAGATGGCACAGCCTTTTGTGATGGAGGTTGATGGGCGCAAGTATTGTTCCGCCAACATGTGCGAGGTTGAGGGCCAGGGCGAAAAGCCGTTACCCTACCGGGTAGACACCCTTGACGCCCTGATCCAGCTGATCCGGACAGAGGGGGTGAAAACCTACGAAAAGTTGTTTGTGCGCGTGAAAGACCCCCACACGGTGGTTGTTGACAGTGGTTATATTACTACATCGCGGGAGTTTTACGACCGCGCCTCTCTCTATCAGGCTGTCACGGATGTTCCGCCGGTTACATATGGGCGCGCGATGGACGCGGAGCGGGCCGTAATTGAGCTGCAGAGCTTGTACGCGGCCACGAGGGACAGGGATTATCTGCTGGCGCTGTTGAGCCATATCGACACCAGCCAGGGCGTGTCCACTATGGACAACGGCGTTACCCAGGAAGTAAGCGTGCGCCGCGGCGTGGCGCTGAAAGAACAGCAGACGGTGCAGCCCATCGTACACCTGCAGCCTTACCGCACGTTCCTGGAGGTAGCACAGCCCGCCAGTGACTTCCTGCTGCGCATTGATAAGGACGGCCACCCGGCCCTGTATGAGGCGGACGGTGGAGCCTGGAAGCTGGAAGCCAAGCGCAGCATTGCCGCCTATCTTGGCGGACAGCTGGCCGATCTGGTGGAAAGCGGCAACGTGGTGGTGATGATCTGATGCTTAACGTAATTGCATTGCAGGGCCGCCTGGTGCGTGATCCGGAGCTGCGGCAGACCACAACCGGCAAGCAGGTGGCAACCTTTACCCTGGCCTGTGACCGTGGGCGGAGAGACGCCAGCGGCAAGGCTGTGGCGGATTTTATTCCCGTCGTTGCGTGGGAACGTGCGGCGGAGTTCGCCTACAAGTGGTTCTCCAAGGGCATGATGGTAGCGGTTGATGGCAGACTGCAAAGCCGGACGTACCAGGCAAAAGACGGAGCAAACCGAACTGCCATTGAAGTGGTAGCGGGCAACCTTAATTTCTGCGGCAGCAAGGCAGATAACGCCGCTGCTGGTGCCCAGACGGCTATGGAACCCGCCGCACAACCACGGGCAGCGGCACCGGCATATAGTCAAGGCCCAACCGATGATTTTGCCCCGATTGAGGATGATGGGGACCTGCCGTTTTAACTTTTGATAACATAACCTTGCGGGGATGCGCTGCGAAAAGCAACGCAGTGCATCCCTTTGTTAAGGTTAGCCTTTTTTAGGGGGTCCAAAATGGAAACACCAACATTCTACGCGATTCTGCCCGCAAGCGTCAGGTATGATGCGAGGCTCAAAGCTGCAGAAAAAATCCTGTATTGTGAGATCACATCGCTGTCCAACGCAAAAAAGTATTGCCATGCAGGCAACAACTATTTTGCGACACTGTACGATGTGGACGAACGTACCATCCGGCGCTGGCTCCACAACCTGGAGGAACTGGGTTATCTGCTGATCGAATACGAGAAGCAAGGGGACGGCCAGCAGCGCAGAATTATTCCGCTGGACAACGCCCCGGCGGGCGTTCCTGAAATGTCCGCCCCGGACAAAATTGTCCGGCCCACCCGGACAGAAATGTCCGGAATCCCCGGACAAAATTGTCCGCCAAAATATTACAAGAATAATAATACAAGAGAGAATAACGCGGGCGCGCGCGCGTGCGTGAGCGACATCATACAGCAGGCGTTCCCAGATGACAGCGATCTGACCAAGGCGCTGACATCGTTTGCGGAATCACGCAAGGCGGGGAAACATCCGCTAACCGTGCGTGCTGCGGAGCTTGTATGCAGCAAGCTGAGACAGCTGGCCGATGAAGCAGACGTGCGTGACCGTAGTGGGTACATGATCGCAGTGCTGGAGCAAAGCATCTTGCGCGGGTGGGAGGGCTTGTTCCCCCTGAAAGATGACTTCGTGGATCGTCCCCCGGTGCAGCAGCCGGAGAATACCGCGGACGAACCCAGGAACATTGCATCGGGCGATGATATTCTCAACTATCTGTGAGGGAGTAACATGGAGATAAGCCATCAGCAACTTAACCAGCGGGCATTTTTAGGGGCCGCGCTTGTAGACCCGGCGGGCGCGCATGAGTATATTCTCAAGCTGACGCCGGGCATGTTTGACGAGGGAGCCTGCCGCGATACGTTCGCGGCAATCCAACGGCTGACCTATGCAGGGGAACCGGTGGACCCTGTGACGGTGGTTAATATGGCCACATCAGCAACGTTGTCTGCCGATAATCTCAAGCGCAACATCATGCAGATGGCCGAAACATGCCCATCCATTGCCAACGTTGGCAGTTATGCTGCGCAGATCGTGGAAGATTACCGGTATCAGCTAATCCAGGCCGATCTGCTGAAATGTATGGCCAAGGATGCAATGGATGCAGACAGCGTGTGTAGGCAGCTAAGACGCACGCTCTCCATGCAGGATGCAATTCGCAACACGCAGGAAGATAGCACAGCCCGCGATTTTGACGCGGTTCTGGATTCTGCCTTGGCGCAGCTGGATGAACCAGATAACAGCCTAAAGCTAGGGTGGCCGGAACTTGACCGGTTTGGAGTATTCCACCGCACCCGTGTTTGCGTGGTGGCCGGGCGGCCTGGATGCGGTAAAACGGATTTTTCGCTTAACTTGGCATCCAGGCTAAGCAAGAAATACCGGGTATACTATCTCACTCTGGAAGAGACGGCAGAGGCCCTGATGAATCGGATGCTGTCGAAAGTATCCCGCATTGATTCCGGCAAAATTACAAATAAGCGGCTGGATGAACGGGAGCACAGAATCGTTGACAACACCGCGGGAGCTCTCCGGCAGCACCATAACATGATGCTGGATGCGGACAGCAACCTGACCATTGATGGGCTGGAAGCCAAACTGATGCAATATAAGCCGGACGTGGCATTTGTGGACCACATCGGCCTGCTAAGCCCGACCGATCCGCGCCAGACAGAATACCAGCGGATATCTGAAATAACCCGGCGGCTCAAAGTTGCAGCTATGAAAATGGGCATTGTGATTGTGGAGCTGTGCCAGATCAGCCGATCGGGCGTAAAGGGCAGCACCGAAAAATTCTGCAACTTGGAAGATTTGCGAGGCAGTGGCACGATCGAACAGGATGCCAACAGTGCAATCTTCGTGGAGAACCGCCGCCCAGAGGATAGCCAGGAACTACGCGGGTATAGTGCATACCAGAAAACGGCCATCATGTACGCCAAAAACCGTGAGGGCCCAACCGGTGTGGTGGCTATGCGGTGGCAGCCACAGTATCACGACTGGCAGCCAGCACCCAAAGAAGATTATGACAAGATGGATCAAGCAAGTTTTTGATAACAGCCTAAAAAGGCAAGGGAGTAACGAATTATGATTAGTATTGCAATTATCAACCTCAAAGGCGGCGTTGGAAAGAGCGTTACCGCCTGTAACCTGGCAGCGGAGCTGGCAGCCATGAGCTGCAGCGTGCTGGTTGTTGATCTGGATAAGCAGGGCAACACAAGTAAGTTTTTTGGTGTGCTGGACTATGAGCGCCCATCTGTGGCAGAGGTCATGTTGGGCGACTGCAAAGCGGCAAATGCCATTGTGGAGGAAACCGGCGTGGTAGGAATCCAGCTGCTGCCCTGCGATATGCGAATGCTGAAAGCCAACCGGTCCATCTTGATGGACACCACAGAGCCACAGCAATTCCGCCTGCGTGACGCCCTAGAGAACCTGGCGGGAAACTATGAGTATTGCATCATGGATTGCCCGCCGGACCTGGACATGGGCAGTATCAACGCACTGTGTGCTGCGGACTGGGTTATTATCCCGGTGGATTGTGACGAATGGGCTTGTGACGGCATGAAAGAAATTGTGGATCAGATTGAACGTGTGCAGATGTACTACAACCCACACTTGAAGATCATGGGAACCATGATGACCAAATATCGCCGCACCCGTTATGCAGCTGATGTGATCCGGCAGCTTAGAAGCTCTGGCGCTGCAATCCCAATGATGGATACGGTGATTCGCTACACGGTCAAGGTTGGCGAGGCCAAAAGCGTGCATAAACCATTGCGCGAATACTGCCCCGAATGCACAGCAGCGGCGGATTATAAGGCGCTGGCGGAAAAGGTTGAAAGCATTGTGTCCAACGTGGACACTAAGGAGGGCTAAACGATGAGCAAGGGATTTTCGATCAATGATATTCTGGGCAGCCAATCAGCACCGGCTGCCCCGGCGGGCCTGAAAATGCAGATTGTTATGCTGCCCGCTGTGGATATTGAGCCGAACCCGGAAAACTCCATCTATGAGATCGGCGATGTATCCATGCTGAAAGCCGATATTGCAGAACGTGGATTGCGCAGCCCACTGGAAGTACTGCCCGCCCAAGGTGGCAAGTATATGCTGTTGGCCGGGCACCGGCGCTGGACAGCTTGCCGTGAATTGAGCACGGAGGGCGATAAACGTTTTGAGCTGCTGCCTTGCGTGGTCCATGCCAGTGCGGGGGCGGATGATGATTTGATCGCACTGATCACATCCAACGCAACCGCCCGCGAACTGACGGACGGCGAACGCCTGAGACAATACCGGGCACTCAAACAGGCACTGGAAAGAAAAAAAGCAGCTGGAAGCCTTGATGGGCGTGTGCGTGACGAAATGAGCCGAATTACAGGGGACGGTACTGGCACGTTGGGGAGACTTAATGCAATTATCAACCATTGCATCCCGGAAGTGTTGAAAATGGTCGAAAACGGGGAAATTACTCTGACCCGTGCCTATGAGTGCAGCAAGCTGTATAAAGTGCAACAGATGGAGTACGCAAAAAATGGGTATGCACGGATGGCAACGCTAGAACCGAGTGAGCGTAATGCTGTTATAGAGTGGCTTGCACAGACGGAATTGCAACCGCTGTTTGATGGCCTAGATTACATCAACAATGGCCCACACAGCTATGTTGATTCTGCCCCGGCGGGCCATATTACATGGCAAACAGTGCAGCTTGACGGGACCGCGGCGTTTGGTGGAAATAGGTACAAAATTAAAAAGACTGATTGGCGGGCAGTCGATGTTGAAAAAATTGACATTGATGACCCGGATGAAGTGCTGGCGAAAACAACGATTACGCTGGCAGATATGTACAGCAAAGCCCGCGCATTGTATATAGACAAAACCGCCAAAACAAAAAAGCAGAGTGCGGCCAAGCAAGCAGCGGCGGAAACGCGGCGGAAAAAGGCGCTGCATAAAAAGGCCATGGAAATACTGGCCGACTATGACAACTGGCACAAAATTGCACAAGCCAAAGAACTGGGCATTGTGTTCCGCGAATATCCTCTGCAGGACGGCGGGCGCGTTATTGTTATGGTGGATGAAAAAAGCAAACGCGAATATCCTCCAACACAGGGCATGCCGTACAATACCTGGGAAGCGATCCGGTATAATGCAGAGGGGGAACGCGTGGTTTTTGCAACTGGTGATAAAGAAAGCATAGAGGGTATTGTCTATAGAACGTGTTGGGGACAACATGATCTTGAGAGCCTGCTGATGAAAGAACTTGAACAGGCAGGGGGCTGACAATGGAGACTCTAAAATCAATCATCGAAGGCGTGGTGGTAACAGCTATGCTGGCCGGTGCATATAGCATTGGGGTGTCCGTTGGGCAAGAGGTTACACGGCCCAGAGCACGAGATGACGATATTTCGATGGAGCATAAGCACGGAGGCGATGACCCATGACATATGAGGAAACCATTGAGTGGATGAACCGTTACCGCGCTGCCCGGCGGGTGGAGCCGCGATTGAGGGAATGGCTCCGGGAAGAAAGCCGCCGCGCCGAGTTTGCCCGCGCTCTGCGCCCACCCGGCGGGGTCGGTGAGATTGACAGTGCGCTGCTGAGCATCAATACCCGGTGTGAGAAGCTGGCCGCTCAGCTGATGGACGGCGAGGCCGCCAGAGTGGAGATTGAGAGCGTCATTGCTCAGCTGGAGGATGCCCTGGAGCGTGAGGTCTTACAGATGCGCTACATCGACGGGCACACTAACCGCCAGATCGCGGCGCGCATGAGGATCACTGAGCGCTATGTGCGCAAGCTCCACCGACGGGCAATTTTCAAAATTATAAAATTAGTTCCGCCCAGTTCCGCCCCAGTGTGCTAAGCTGAGGGTGTCGGGCAGGTAGGGGCTTGATGCTCGACGGTTTGCTCGTTTGCATAATCCTCCTAAGCGGATAGTCGCCCCACATCGGGGCGGCTATTTTTTATATCTGGGTTGCAAGGTTGCAGGGTTACGGGTACGCCCGGTGGTTCGATTCCGCCAGCCTGGCCATAGTCAATCTCCTTGAAATAGCTGACAGCCGGGAAAGACCGGCAACATACCGCACAGCCGCCCGCTCAGTTCCCTGGCGGGATGAACCTTGACAGGTGCAAGACCTGTGTGCGGGTACGCAGTGCCGTTGATGTGGTTAAACTCAGCGGATGACGGACGGCAATAGACCGTCATGCCCGGCGGGCGGGAGAGCCTCACCTACACCGAGACAAAAGAAACTCCGTCTCGCGCCGCTGGGCATCTATGATAATTTTACGCCCCGGCGGGTGGAGGTGCAGCGCGTGTCCAGTGTGGACACGCAAACAGTATGCGGGAGTTTGCCAAAGCGTTTTACAAGAGCAAAGCGTGGCAGCGCTGCCGCGATGGGTACGCCGCCAGCGTGGGCGGATTGTGTGAGGATTGTCTGGCTAAGGGGCTGTATCGCCCCGGTGAGATAGTCCATCACATGACAGAGTTGACGCCGGACAACATCAACGATCCGGCGGTCTCGCTGTCATGGTCCAACCTGAGGTTGCTGTGCCGTGACTGTCACGCAAAGCGCCACGGCGCGCGGAAACGCTACAAAGTAGACGCGGTTGGGCGCGTGACGCCGAGATGGTAGCCCCCCCTGTGCAAAAATCGCAGAGGGGGTGCTGGAGACCGGTGTGTGGAGTTCGGAAAAGCACTGAAAAGAGCGTAAAGGGGGTGTTGTTGTGGGGAGAAAAGCAAAAACTACTCTAATTCAAGAGGAGTACAACAGGATCATGGCGCACTACGCCGACCTGCCTAAAAATCAGATGGCGATTGTGGAGCCGCTGATCCAGAACGCGGCATTTATGAAAATCACACTCGACGATCTGCAAAAATCCATCAACGCCGACGGGTGCAGCGAGGAGTACATGAACGGCGCGAACCAGTACGGCAAAAAAGCCAGCGCCGATCTGCAAGCCTACAACAGCCTCATCAAGAACTACAACACCGTGACCGAGCGCTTGGGCAAGCTGCTGCCCCCGGAAAAGCGTGAGAGCAGACTGGAGCAGCTGGCCCGTGAATAATTACATCTACGAGTATTACCAGAAAATCACGGACGGCACCATCATCGTGAGCCGCTGGATCAAGGTCTGGTACAAGTATGTTGTGGATGGTCTGGAAAAAGGGCTGTTTCACTTTGACCCCAAAAAAGCGCAGAAAGCAATCCGTTTTGTGGAAAATTTCTGCCGACACCATGAGGGTGCGCTGGCTCCCCAGCTGATTGTGCTGGAGCTATGGCAAAAGGCGCTTTTGTCGGTGCTGTTCGGCGTGGTGGATGACACAGATCACCGCCAATTCCGTGAGGTCGTCGTTATTATCGCCCGGAAAAACGGCAAGACGCTGCTGGCCGCCGCCATTGCCGCCTATTGCAGTTTTTTGGACGGCGAGTACGGCGGGCGCATCTACTTTGCCGCGCCTAAGCTGGAG
>OHUY01000454.1_pt1 | contig 14371 bp, 9 predicted proteins | sample 1579301 | NCBI WGS metagenome assembly OHUY01 (sample SAMEA3882520, study PRJEB24775) | human gut metagenome | biome: human-associated habitat; feature: intestine environment; material: feces | place: Netherlands | collected 2009/2010
ATATTGGATCAGAAGGTGCTTTATTTGAACCTGTCCACGGTTCAGCCCCAGATATTGCAGGCCAGCAAAAAGCAAATCCAATAGCTATGATGCTCTCAGCAGTCATGATGCTCAGATACCTTGGTGAAAATGAAGAGGCAGACAAATTCGATGCATCTATTTTAAAAGTATTAAGCGAAGGTAAAACATTAACTAGCGATTTAGGTGGCAGTGCAACTACCATGGAAGTAGCACAAGCTATTAAAGATGCATTATAGGTGGTCAAATGGTTAAAGAATCTAATTTAGAAAAAGGTATAAGTGCAATCATTCCTACATACAAAGGAGAGGCTTTTATTTCCAAACTATTAGATTCTTTAATTAACCAAAGCATTGATCCAAAGCTTTTTGAAGCTATTTTTATTGTAAATGGAGAATTAGACTCCACCCCAGACATTATTAAAAAATATCAAGAGGAAAATCCTCAAATCAATATTATTTTAACTTATAGTGAACCAGGAGTATGTAATGCACGTAATGCAGGAATTGACATTGCAAATAGACAGTATACTATTTTTATAGATGATGATGACTACATTAGCTACAATTATTTTGAAAAATTATACCAATATGCTAAACCTAACAGAATAGTTATTGGAACTTTTTTAGATGTTAATGAAAATACTGGAGAAATTCAAGAATCTTATTTATCAAAACCGCTTCTTGAAAGCTCCGGAATTAACACAAATCCATATACTGATGAAATGCAAGGAATATTAACTATTACTACCGACAAATTAATTCCAACTAAAGATGTTAAAAATTCTTCTTTTAATCCCGAACTTAAAAACGGTGTTGATATTTCCTATTATGCCAGATTTTATGTTGATTATGACTTTGAATTTTACATAATTGATAAAAAAGAAAAAGCAATTTATTACAGATTATGGAGAGATAATTCCATATCTAGAAAACCACTATCATATGATTTTAACATAACAGACAGGTTAAAAGTAATAAATGACATCAATAAAGGATTAAAAAAAGCTAAAACACCTGCAATGGTTGGTTTTATTAAAAGTTTAACTGGCGGCCAGGTAAGTAAAATAAATAAATATTTAGAAAAGCATCCAAATGATTATATTAAGATTTTAAAAGATATTGCTAGCTATAATTTCGAATTTTTCCCTTATAAATATTTAAATGAAAATTTAAATGATTTAGATAATTCAAAAAGAGAATTAATCATATCATATGCATTCAGTCCAACAAATATAACAACAAGTAACTCTGTAGTTAAAAGAATATTAACAGAAAAGAAAAATGTTGATGTTATTTATGGAAGCTTAAATGAATTAAATAAAGATTACAGTCTTGAAAAAATTGTCAATCAATTTTTAATACATAAAATTGAAGTTGAAACAGAATTTTCTACTAGCTGGGAAAACATAAAAAACTTTGTAAAAAAAGGAATGGAAGAATTAAATAAATTACCAGTTTATGAAAAAATATATAGTAGGGCTAATTTTGCCCATTCCCACTTTTTAGCTTTGGAATATAAATTAGCTCATCCGGAAACTTATTGGAGGGCAGAATTTTCAGATCCGCTAATTTGTGCATTTGGAAGAGACCGGCTAAGTCCTCCAATTGAAGATGAAGAATATGTTTCAAGGATAAATGAACATCTGAAAGAAAAAATTTCATCTAAAGATGATATTAACTGTATTTGCGAATACTTAACTTTTTTATTTTGTGATGAAATCATATTAACCAATGAAAATCAAAAAGAATTAATGATTGACATTAATCCTTATGATGTAGCCGATATAGTCAATGAAAAAGCCATAATAAATACTCACAGAACTTTAGATACCAAATATTATTATGTAAATGAAAGCAATTACAAACTAGATGAAAATCGTTTGAATTTCGGATACTTTGGAGTTATATATAATGCTAGGAGCTTTGAAGATTTCATAAATGCTTTTGATAGCTTAAATGATGAGTTAAAAGATAAAATTACTTTACATATATTTACATCAACAAAAACAGTTTTTGAACAATTATTAAGTCCAGATTTATATAAAATCACTAATTTAAATCCACCTGTAAACTTTTTAGAGTTTTTAAATCTTACAACAAAATTCGATGTTTTGCTTGTAGAAGATTCCAATAAAGGAAATTTTAAATTAAATCCATATTTACCGTCAAAATTATCTGATTATCAGGGCAGCGATGCTGCAATATGGGGGATATGTGAAGAGGGTAGCATAATGGACAGCTTAAATTTAGACTATAAATCTAAATTAAATGACATCGATTCCGGGGAAAAAGCTATTGAAAAAATCATAGAAGATAAAACAGCTATGCAGGAAAGATTTGATGGAATTACGATTGGCATAGTACTGCCGTGCACAGTTGCTATTTCTGATCAGGCACCGAAAGATAACATTGCTATAAAGGACAGATGTGAAGTTTTTTCAGTAGTAATTAATTTTCCTGAAACAAAAAAGATTGATAAGCGAATACCTAAAATAAGCGGATTTAAAATAGAAATTCCTAAAATTAGTACAACAGATAATTCGGAAATATTGGCAATAGTAGAAAATGAAAGATTATCATTAAAGAGGTTATAACCCAATGAAAAATAATGAGCTGCTCCTTACAGTTAAGTTTGAAAATGACGGTGAAGAAATTTCACTTTTATTATATAAGGATATAACATTAAAATCATTGCTTGAAGCCGTATATTATGGTCTAAATACAAACGATAAGGCCCATTTTGCAGCATTCAAATCCTATGTCAAGACACATTCTGAGCTTGTTGTTTATTTCCGGGCAAAGAGTGAGCTTGATGTTATCAAGGTTAAGGACAACCTTGATAAGAAACTATATGAGCTTGGAATTGTAACTACAAGTTGTATTATAATTCCAAAATCAGACAGGGTTATTCTCACTGCACTTTTCCCACATTATGACTTGCCGTCAATATGTGACAAAGAAAAAATGGAATACAACATCAGTACACGCAGAATTGCTGTTGCTGAGTCATCAGTAATTGACATTTTGCCTGCAGGGGAATTGCCTGCAGGACAAAAAAGAAGCTATCTTGATGTTATTATCCCTACCATTGTATCAATGGCTGCATTATGCGGAAGCCGAGCACTGTTAGCTTTGTTTAACGACAATGCCACTGGTTTTTCTATGATTGCAATGATGATGACAACATCTATTTCTACTATGGTTACACAGAGCTATAACTTTGTTAAACAGGGAAAAGATAATGAGAAGTCGGTAGAAGAATGGAAAGCAAATTACGAAAAATACCTTACCAGAATATATAATCGCATCCTTGAATGGCAGAAGAGTGATATAAACTATCTTTGTACAACATATCCGTCCATTAGTGAACTGTTTTCAAGGGCGGCGCTCCTTGATAGAGCAATCTTTGCGCGTTCCCAGAATGATCTGGATTTTTTTAAAATTACATTAGGTTCATCTGAGCAGGTTGTTCCTATGTTTGAAATAAAGAATGAGAAGAAAGATGAGATTGTATCCGAAATTGGATTTAAGATTCATAAAAATAATAGTGAGCGTCGTATTGAAATAGTCATTCCACCTAAAAAGCTTGGAAAAAAGTCAAAGGGTACGGTACCGATTAAACCGGATGGTTTGCTTTCAGAATTACCTGATCATTTAGCAAATAAGAGATTCCGTTATTTACAAGCAGACAATAATGGTCAGTTGCCGCCCCTTACAATTAATCTGAAAAATTGTGGAGTGCTTGGTATTATTGAACCTATTGCAACCTACTCAAGAAACTTCATTGAGCATATCGTATTTGAATTGGCGTATTATCACACACCTGAAGATTTACAGTTTGTATTCTTCTTTAATAAGGAAGATGATAAACATAAGCAGATGGAGATTATCCGAAAGTATAAGAATCTGCCGCATACAAACGAGCTTTTTGAAGACGCATCCCAGTTTGTTTTTGATAAGGAAAGTGCTGCTGTTGTATTTGGAAAGCTTCAAGCTATTATGGGTGAACGTACAGTAGAAGCAGACAATGAAGAGGAGGATAATGTAATTGAAGAGCAGCACACACAAATTGTTTGTATTATCTTTGATGACTATGATATAAAAGAAACCGGTTTTTCAAAGTACCTTCCCAAGCCTCCTGTTGAGGGGGAAGACTACGTAAATACAAATGGTTTAACATTCATTTTTCTTTGTCAACATCTTGCTCAATTGCCCCGTTATTGTGGTAACATAATTGAGGTTATAGGTACAACGGGAGAACATGCCAAGGTCAGCAGCAGATATAATGTGCTTTCAAGGGAAACATTGAACAACCTTAGTCGCGGCGGAGGAACTAGTGGTTCTGATACTACAGATAATATTGAAAATCTGATTGATTACAAGATGTTCAAAAACGATTATATTTTCTATGATATAGCAAAACAGGGTGGACAAAGAATTGCAACTGCATATGAAACTGCTTTTCGCCAATTAAGTGCAGTTTATTATCGAAGAATTGCAGAAAACGGCAATGTACCCTCCATGGTTACACTCTTTAAATTATATGGCTATACATCTGAAATGGTAAAAAGCAATACAATTCTCAAAAAGATATTAGAAAACTGGAGTAATAATGATGTTACAAGAAATCTGTCAGTTCCGATTGGTGAAAATGAACATGGTGTTATAAATCTGGATTTGTATGAGAAGGCTGATGGTCCTCACATGCTGGTTGCCGGCACAACAGGTTCTGGTAAGTCAGTTTGTATTAATACATTGATCATGAGTATTTTATATAAAGCAAGACCAGATGAAGTGAAGCTTATCATGAAGTTTTCGCCCACATATCTCAATCTTATGCTAGTGGATATGAAGGGCGGCGGCTTTTCAAACAGACTACATTCCCTTCCTCATTGTGTTGGTGTTGTTGATGATACTGCTGGTGAAAGTGAGGGTATCTCTGCAGTCTATATGCTGAAGCGTTTTCTTGAAGTGCTTAACGCAGAAATCAAACGCAGAAAAATTTTGCTAAACGAATTCGGTGTGGATAATGTTGATGCTTATATCAGGGCTGAAAGAACTATTACAAAAATTCTGATGGGCGATAAGAGCCCAGCTCTATTGAGATCACTGAATCCTAAACAAAAGGAGCAGTTTCAGAAATTAGCACATAAACATGTATTACCTACTACACTTTCTCATCTTGTGCTTGTTGTTGATGAGTTTACCGAGTTAAAGCGATTTAGTAGTGAGAGCGATGACATTGATTTTATTGCCGAAATCACAACAATTGCTAGAGTGGGAAGAACACTTGGTTTCCATATTATACTTGTTTCACAGAATATTGAGGGAGCGATTACAGAGGATATACGTATAAACTCCAAATCGAGAATTTGTCTTAAGGTTGCCACCAGGGCCGCTTCTAAAGAAATGCTTGACGGTCGTCCGGATGCAGCTTCTCCTACTATGCCTGGAAATGGACGAGCATATCTGCTCGTTGGTACTGGAAGCAAGTTTATGTATTTCCAATCTGCATATACCGGTGCAAATAAGGATGAAAATATTGAACCTGTTGTTAGGGCTACTCAAGTTCTTCCTTGTGGAAATCATAACTCTGATTATTATATTTCTACAAATCATAACAAAAGAATTAAGAAGGCGTCAAGTAACGTTAATGAGCACGATACGCAATTAAGTTATATTGTACAAGTAATTGGACAGGTGAAGAAAGAGAACACACATGAACAGTACTATCGTATACCTCGTGAGATATTCAAGAAACCGCTTAAAACTGAAAATCCTGATCCGACAAAGTGGAGGTATGAATAAATGTCAATTGAAAAAATATTATGTGTTCTTGGTAATCAAGATATTCCTGTCATCCAGGAACAGCCTGATTTTTCAGTGGATTTGTTGGATTCTAATATTCTGTTGTTTGGCGCTCCGATGAGTGGTAAGACAAACCTTATAAGGTTGTTGATTACTATTTTACATAAGCAGTATCGTGAGAATGAGGAGCAAATTTTTATTCTTGACTTTGGCGGTGCATTAGCAGATTTTGAAACTCTTCCTCTTGTTGCAGCGTATTTCGACAATGCTAATGAGGAGTATGTAAAGCGTGTTTTTAAGCTGATGGAAGATCAACTTAAAGACAATATTAAGAAGTTGAAAGGAAAGAATTATCGGGCAGCAACGGATAATCAGCCGATACATACAACGCTGTTTATCGATAATGTAAATGCATTTTTGGATGAGCCAAGGTACAGTGCATATCAGGAGAAACTTGCTAAGCTCTGTCGTGATGGATTGTCAAAGGGAATTACAGTAGTGATGACTGCAAGCTCAACAAAGGGACTGACTTCACTGATGAGCAGCTTTAAACAGAAAGCTGCATTAGAAATGCCTGTTGATAGCTATACTGAGATTTTTAATCATAAAGTAATTCCTGTTGGCAATAATCCTGGGCATGGTTTTGCAAATGTTACTGTAATCCCAGAAGGAATAACAGGTACATTCCCGTTGCAGATTGCTTATGAACTACAGTTAAATATCTCTGATAGTATTTTCACACTTGAATTCCAAAGTAATCTTATGAGATGTTTTCAGGATAGAACAGTCAAAAAATATAAACGCTTTCCAGAAGTGTTAACCAAAACAATATATAATTCATTTGTAACTGATCTTGATGCAGATCCGGAATCGGAAAAATGTAGCATAAGTGTTGGTCTTGACTATACCGATTGCAAGCCGGTTACAATTGATTTCAGTTCATCAAGGGCTGTTGCAATATACGGAAAGAAGGGGTTTGGCAAAACAAACCTCCTTAATCTTCTACTTAATAATTTTATTAGTTCTCCCCACTATAGTTTTGTATTCCTGGATGACGGGCGTGATCAACTCAAAAAAATCTATAAAAAGATTGAAGATAGATCGAGATATATCCAGTTTAACGAAGAAATGGACATAGATTTTAAGAGTTCAAAAGATCCTGGATCTAAGCAAATGAAGTTGTCACCAATGCAGATTTTTGTCAAGGAAATTCATGAAAATTATATGGACCTGTCGCAGGTTCGTCGCATGAGTAATCTTGTATTGGGTGAGATATTCGGAGCCGGTGTCAATATTCCTTCGAAGGTGGGATTTGTAGATTCTAGAAACACTATTTTTGTTTTGCAAAGTAAATTTCTGTATGTGAACTCAATGACTTCTAAGATTTTTATGGAAATTATCCTTCCCTCTTTAGTGGCACGTGCAGATGAAATGAATTGGATATTTATCTTCACTGATGTGAAATCAATCAGTGATAGCGAAACAAGAGAAAACTTCCATTCTTCGATTAGTGCTGCATATCTACTGGACAGCATTGCGGAATTTGTTGGGGAAAGAGGTCAAAAATCTTTGTTCGGAAGTATGGACGTCAAGTCTTTGAAGGAAGAATATGCACAATGTGAGGAAGGCGATGGCTACTTTTACTCCATTGAGCGAGATGAACTTAAAAAACTGAAATTTATCAAATATGAGGAGGAATAGAATATGGCTGATTTTATAAGAGCTGATATTGGTAAGCTTGAGGGCTTTCTTAAGGATAGCGCAGAGGCAATCAAAGAATTTGCAGCAATCAGGACAGAATTTGATCGTATTAACCGTACACTACTCAGTAACTGGGGAGGCAGCGGCAGATCTTCTTATAAAGAAGAAGCGGATCATATCACTGAGAAAATTGGTGGAATAGAGGAAATCCTGAACACCATTAATGATACTGTTGTAAAGGATCTTGTTGATCAGTACAAAGCGATAGACAAAGATCTTGGCGAATACAACAGAACTGCTGGAGAATCAGAAGAGGGAGCGGCACAATGAGCGAAGAAAGGAGTACAGGAGTATTTAGCTCTGTGGGTAATACTGCGCAAAGCGCCTATGGCGAATCTAAGCTTGTAACACTTTCGCCACTTTCTGAAAATTCTCCTGAAACTATTTATAACCTTATTTTCAAAGACTTTGATGAGGAGAAAATTGAATGAGCAGTGTAATCTGTGGCACAAACTTCAACTACAAAATAGATACGGAACATGGTATAAATCGAAATGGATTTATTGCAGAAGGTACGGAAAGCATTGTTTTCAAGGGAGTGAAATATGGTGGTGACTTGCGATATTCATGTGCATTGAAGTTTAAGCCGAAAACGAGACTTCATGATTTTATGAATCGTGAATATAAAATCCTTGAATTAATGCAAACATGTCGATCTGTTGTTCGCATACTTGATGTAATTGAAGATTTGGGTGATTTCTCCTTGCCTTATGGTAACGGTGAGATCAATGCAGCAAACTTCTTTTGTGTTGTTGAAGAATATATTGACGGTGAATCATTGCAGGATTACTGCATCAATCAGTGGTTCACCTACAACACCACCTACAAAAGATGGGAAAGAAATACAACCGAATATTCATATCGAGAAATCGTGAAATTCCAGAACCAGATTGTACAATTCATGATAAATCTTTGTGAAATCATGAAGTTTGTATCCAATGTCAATGCGAATAATGGTAAGCGCGAATCAAATAAACCGATTATCTTGCATTGTGATATCAAACCTGAGAACATCATGGTTACAAAGCACGGAAAAGAACTTGTACTGATTGACTTTGGGCGTTCGCAGGAATTTATGAATGGGTGGACATTTCAACATTACAGCAATCCAGCGGAGGAAACATTTACTGCCGATTACAGTGATAACCAATGGCAGGATGTAGGTAAAGAAAACTTTTATGCATATGGTACTGTTGGGTATGCTGCACCGGAATGTTATGCTGCGCCAATAAAAGGTATGTTTCCCTTTATTACACAGCGTCCCGTGCTGAAGCATGGCTGTGTTTCCATTGAAAGTGACATCTTTGGTTTTGGGGCTACTTTTTCTGAATGCTTGTCAATCTATGAGATATGCAGGGATGCATTTGAAATGACACCAAATTCCAGTGATCCTCGTTTCTTTAACAAGGTTATCATGCATCGGTATGAAGAGACTGTTCGTAGTGGCATTACTGAGAGTTACTGTGACAGAGATTTTAGAGAGATCGACATGGCATATCACGAAGCGCTTGAGGACATTCTCAGAAAGTGTACACGGACAAGATGGTCTGGGTTTCAGCATAGTGAAGCCACTCCAGAAGAATATTATCACAATTTTTATCAACTTCAGAGTGATATTGAACGTGCTCGTGATACAATACCATCACTTGACAGAAAATCTGATCCGCTTGTCAGACAAATGCTTGGCATTTCTGGTTTCTGTGCTGCTTTTTCTGCCTGTTTTTTAGTATTGTGGTTTCTATTGTTCATATTTGCCAATCCGTTGGCTCGAAGTCGATGGAATACACTTAAAGAGGATTACACAGACAATCAAAATGAAATGCTAAGAACTGTTGCTGAAGATATGATGGAAGTTTGGGGGACCAAAACAAAACTTAAGAATTACGAGGATATTCTTGAGTTTATGTATAGTGGTACTCCGAATGATTCAGTGATTGACAGCGAAGAAACAGAAATACTTACAAGCCTCCTGAAAGACAATGTAAGTGATTCTTCTGTATGGGGTGGTTATCTTGATGTTATTATGCAGCATGCGAAGAGCGATAATATGGATGATATTTCAAAAAGCGTATACAGGCTGAATCTTCCTGAACAGTATGAAAGCGGTGGCTATGAACTTGCAAAAGCAATTGCTCAAGTTAATGATGCAGATGACAGTGATGCCGAAAAATTGTGTGCTGCATATGAAACCTTATTAAAATATGCGGATAATTCTGAATACAATGTGGCGGTATCTAAACTTGCAATAAAACTTATGTCTGGAAGAAAGACCGACACTATTGCATCCGAAAACGGAACTGATCGTGAAACGATACAGAATGTTCTGGCACCATTGTCAAAGATAGGGGGAAATTAAGATGCCGGTACTTACAAGTGTTGAGGAGCGAAAACTCCAAGAGCAGAAAGAAGAACGTAAGCAGACACTGATAAAGTTTACTTATGATTTCAAGACATCTTTTCTTATTTGGATAAAAATCAGTGGAATCGTTGCCTTGGCGTCAGTCTTAGTTTACTTGATATCTAAGTTTATTTTTCGATGGGATATTCTGTATGAAACGGATTTGCCGGTTTCATCGATCTTTTTGGCTGCCTTTTTTATGTTTGTCTTTTCAGTAATTGCTTGTTGGCTTGTTGCATTCTTTCTGTATAACACAAAGCATAGACGAAATACAAAGTATAAAGCATTGGATGTAGGAAGAGGTGGTGAACGAAATGATTAAACGGTTGCAAAAAATGAACTTTGTTTCGGCAATTGCATTTCTTCTTTCATCACTCTGTCTGCTTTTTATTCCATTTGCGAATCTGACTGATAAACTGCCAGAATATGCATATGTTATTGCTGCAGTGTTTTGGGTCGGATTACTTGTTGGAATAGGCTTGCAGATATATCTAAAGAGTAAGTGCAAAAAGTTAAAAGTTAAAAGTACCAATAAGTGGCATAGGATTTGTTATGCCGTTGCACTGCTTGCTTTTACTATTTTTGTAATACTTGCTGCACTGAAAAGCAGAAGTAGTATTGCGGTAGTTGGCAGCTTGTTCTGCACAATTGTTTCGCTGCAGAGTGCAGCAGTTTTAAAACGAAGGGAGTGCTTAAAGTGAAAGGACAGAAAATATTAGCATTTGTTTGCAGTTTGATGCTCGTAGGAAACCAGATTCCGTTCTCCGTCTTTTCAGTTAATGCTGTTGAGGAGGAAAGTGAAAAAACGCCAATAACTTTGGACGAAAATTTTGCGGAGAGTCTTGTTACTGAATCTAAGACTTATGACGGTACACCACTTGTTAAAGTTGATTTTTCAAATGTACAATTAAATGGCGTAGCAGATGGACATAATGTAGAACTGACAGGTACAGCTGAATTCCAGGATGTTAATGTTGGAAAGCAAGTGGTTGTTGTATCCGACTTAGCTCTACAAGGTGATGATGCAAAACTATACACCTTAGAACTCACTGATGAGCAGGACAAAATAATGCTCACTGCGGATATTACTCCTAAAGAACTCAGATTGATTCCTGATGAAACAACATTTACTGAAGGTTTGCTTCCGGAATGGGTTGAGTATACATATGCAGAAGAAGATGTTGTTGATGCTGATAAAGGAATGAGCAACATCAACTTGACAGCACTCTTGACAGTTGCAGAGATTGATGGGAAGTATGTTTTCCAAATTAACGATCCAACAGCAACTGGTAATCCAAATTACATTGCAGTAATTGAGAGTGGAACTGTGCCTGTTGTAAATGCGGCTAATGCACCTGTGGTAATTCCAGAAGCAGTATTGACTAAAGGTACCGCAAATACGCTTTCACAATACGATTTCGGTGTTGTTGCAAATGGAAGTGTAAAACTTTCTGTATCTGCAAAATCTGATCAGTCAAACCTGCCGATAACATTCACATTATCTGATGGGCAAAGTGTAGCAGTCAATAGTGGTGGAGAAATTGCTGGAGAACAAGGACAGTATCTGTATACGGCTGAATTTACTCTTACTAATCCGGACTGGACACAGAGTTATACGATTTCTTCTCTTACATGCACAGCTAGTAACGGAACTAAAAGTGCAAATACTACATTACAGTTTAAGATTGAAAGTACAGACACAGCACATACAACATTGATACTTGAAAAATTACCGCCTTTTGTTTCAGATGATATGATGGCATATTATGAGAATTTTTATAAAAATCCCTCCACTACAATACAAGGTAATTTGGTGGATGTTGATTCTGGTATTAAGGAAGTTCAGTATATGTGGGATGATGATAGTAATTGGCAATCCTATAGCGTTGATCCAAATCAAAAAAATGAGTATGTGTGGTTTACTGTGAATCGAAAAGATAACAACACTCATGGGATACGCTTTAAAATTACTGATCACGCAGGCAATGTGTATGAAATGCATGATTATTCTACATACGCCTCGTCCGATGGAGGAGCAGATAATGAGCCACCTATCATTACGTATGCAAAACTTGAAACGATAGATGAAACGCCCCTTGCAACAGTGCTGAGAGTACTATCTTTTGGTAACTATACTAACCAGAAACTGCAGCTTACAATTAAAGCGGAAGATCAATCATCATCAATGCATTATTCAGGTATGGGAACTATTTCTCTGATGGATGGAAAAGACAATTGATATCGCTAAAGCAGATACAAATGATCAAATAACGTTTGAAGCTACTTTCACAATAGAGCCGAATGTGAATATTGAAGATTGGTATATTTGTGTTTCGGATAGTCAAGGGTGGCCATATGAAATTTCCGTTCTTGAAGCATTGAAAAAATACAAACCCGAAAAAACAGAATCTACCAAAACAACATCAAGCACAGATGAAACAGCGGAAACAACTGAAACGACAACTGTTCCGCCCATCAATTGGGATGAAGTCAATTTAAATAAATGGGTGTTTGATAATGAGGTTCCAGAAATTATTCCGGATTGGGTCAATTGCAATATTATTGAAGATGCCAGTGAAAAAAGATATTACTTTGGACTTCCAAATGACGATGAGGAAGCAGGAAAGTTAAATATCACTCTTAAGGATAACGGAAGTCTGAGAAAAGTAATAATTACAGAGAGCACAGGTTCCTCTATCGATGAAATGGGTGAAGCAAAGGAGTACCTCATCGAGGTGTTTGATGAAGAAACTCAAGAAATCTCTTACTGCATCGATTCTGCCAATATGGAAACCGGTTGGTATGAATATGTTATAAAGGTGTATGATGCAACAGTACCGATTGGAGATTCACCAGAATATGAAATACCGTCAGATTATATCGGCAATGCACCGAGGCTGGAAACATTTAAATTCTATGTTGATAAAACAGTACCTGAAGGAAATATTGAAGTTGATGCTCCGTCAGTTACTCCGATTAATGAAAAAGATTGGATTTCGGAAAAGGATGCTTCAGGAAACAATCAGGAAGTAACATTCCGTTTGTATGCCGAGTCCGCTGGTGCTGCACTTTATGGAGGAAAAATAAATGTAAACGATGCATCTAAGGAGATATCAGCAGATGATTTCATATGGAGCGAAGAGGATGAGAAATATTATGTGGATATGACTATTGACACTGATGAAATCAAGTGCAACTCTGATCACGTTTACTCCGTTAATGCTGAGTTTTGGACAGAATCCAATAATATGAGAACTGCTTCATATACCCTTTATGTAGATACAAGTAATCCTGAAATCCACAGCTTTACTGTAGATACCAAAAACGATGCGGCAGCAAATATTCTGAATGTGCTTACATTTGGAGTTTTTGCCAGTGATTCATTAGTGCTTTCTGTAAATGTATCTGATGTTGAATATGACAGCGGCATTGATTATGTTACTATTAATTATGATGGGCTTACAGAACCAGTGAAGATGACAAAGAATAACGACGGAAATTACTACACTTATCTTGACATTGATACGCAGATTTTCCAAAGCGAAATAGAAGTGACCGTTTACGATAAGATAGGAAAAACTAATGCAACCTGTCCCAATATCAAAAATACAGAAGGAACAACTGAAGTACAAAGGAACTTTGTTATGATTGAAACAGTGCCTCCAGAGGTGACATTACTTCTTCCTGAAACTGACAGCATTTCTCGTAGCGATGGACAGATATGGTATAGACAGCATAAAAACAGCGAAACCGATCAGGAAAAAGTAATCGCATTGCAGGTTAGGGATGTAAATTCAGGTATACGAGAAGTTAAAATGTCTATCAACGGCGTAACAATTACTCCAGAAATGGAGGTTAATGGTACAGCATTGCCTACGATAGAGTCTACATCATCTGCTGATGAAGCAAATTGTGACGAATTACAATATTCATACTCTCTTGAAAAAATCGCTGAAATGATTCAAGCAAATGAAGATGGCAGCTATATCATTGAGATTATGGTAGTAGACAATGCTGGCAATGTAAATTCAGATCCTGTTGATGGTGATGGAAATACATATTCTGACGCAAAGCCGATATATTACAGGGATATTGTAAATCCTTCCGTAGTTCAGTTTACTTTCGATCCTGCAACTTCTGATAATATTTCTGAAGTAAGCGAGTTTATCGAACAGCTTGAATATGGTTTCTATTTCAAGAAAGAGTTTGATGCAGTTGTAAGCACAACTGATGAAGATCCTTCATCACAGCTTGATAATGTGGTATTTCGTCTCGTACCATATGAAGATGGTGCAGAGCAGGAAGCAGGGTTGCATGAAGTAACGATTACTGAAGGTAAGGCAAGCTATACGATTCCTGCTGGTTTTAAAGGGCAAATTTACGC